>ENA-UOYA01001478-UOYA01001478.1-activated-sludge-metagenome-genome-assembly--contig:-NODE-1478-length-24759-cov-11.322256_pt1 | contig 24759 bp, 21 predicted proteins | sample MGYA00238163_ERZ764804 | MGnify/ENA primary metagenome ERZ764804 (study PRJEB28919, sample SAMN05720223) | activated sludge metagenome | isolation source: Anaerobic digester | place: Hong Kong... | reverse complement strand
GCCACCTTTGGCGCGCTTTTTAAGAATATGTGAATATTTCGCAAAGGATTTGAAAAGCGCTCAGATTTACTGTATAATGATAAATAGTGTTGGTATGCCCCGGCGGACGTTTTACGGCGCAAGCGGGTAAACTTCGGGAAAGGATGAGCGTGCCGGTGGGCTTTTTTGAGAAAATTTTCGGCATAGGGAGCGGCGCGGAGATTAAAAAGATAAACCCAATCGTGCAGAGGATAGAGGCGCTGGAGGACGAATACAGGGCGCTTTCCGACAGCGCGCTTAAGGCCAAGACCGGCGAGTTTAAGGAGCGGCTTTCGCACGGCGAGACCATGGACGATATTCTGCCGGAAGCCTATGCGGCGCTTAGGGAGGCCAGCGACAGGGTCTTAGGCATGCGGCCCTTTAGGGTACAGCTTATCGGCGGCATCGTGCTCCATCAGGGGCGCATCGCCGAGATGAAGACGGGCGAGGGCAAAACGCTGGTGGCCATACTGCCCGCCTACTTAAACGCCTTAACCGGGGAGGGCGTGCACATCGTAACCGTCAACGATTACCTTGCCCGGCGCGACAGCGAATGGATGGGCAAGGTTTACAGGTATATGGGGCTTTCGGTGGGACTGAACGTCCACGGCCTGTCCCACGAGGAGAAAAAGGCGGCCTACGCCGCCGATATAACCTACGGCACAAACAACGAATTCGGGTTTGATTACCTGCGCGATAACATGGTCATATACAAGGAGCAGATAGTGCAGCGCTCGCGCAACTTCGCCATTGTGGACGAGGTGGACTCCATCCTCATCGACGAGGCGCGCACGCCGCTTATCATATCCGGCAGCGGCGACGAATCCACCGACATGTACGAGAAGGCCGACCGCTTCGTCCGGTCTTTGAAGCGCGAGGTGGTCAAGTCGCAGGACAGCAAGCGTCCGCTGGAGGAATACGACGCCGATTATGTGGTGGACGAGAAGGACCGCAATGCCGTGCTCACGCCCAGGGGCATCAAGCGGGCGGAGCAGGCCTTCGGGGTGGAAAACCTCAACGACCCGGAAAACACCACGCTGCTGCACCATATCAACCAGGCCATACGCGCCCACGGCGTCATGCGCCTGGACGTCGACTATGTGATAAAGGACGGGCAGATTATCATCGTCGACGAGTTTACCGGGCGCCTCATGTTCGGCCGCCGCTACTCAAACGGGCTGCATCAGGCCATCGAGGCCAAGGAGGGCGTCAAGGTCGAGCGGGAATCCAAGACCCTCGCCACCATCACCTTCCAGAACTTCTTCCGGCTTTACAATAAGCTTTCCGGCATGACCGGCACGGCCCTTACCGAGGAGGACGAGTTCCAGCACATCTACAAGCTCGACGTGGTGGAGATCCCCACCAACCGCCCGGTAGTGCGCATCGACCATCCCGATTCGGTTTATAAAACCGTAAACGGCAAAAACGCCGCCATCATAAGGCAGATACAGCAGTGCCACGCCAAGGGCCAGCCCGTGCTGGTGGGCACCATATCCATAGAAAAATCCGAGCAGATAAGCGCCGCCTTAAAGCGGGTCGGCATACCGCATCATGTGCTCAACGCCAAGCACCACGACAGGGAGGCCGAGATTGTCGCGCAGGCGGGCAAGCTCGGCGCGGTTACTATAGCGACCAACATGGCAGGCCGCGGCACCGATATCGTGCTGGGCGGAAACCCCGAATACATGGCCAAGGCGGAGATGAGAAAAAACGGCTTTGACGAGGCGCTTATAGCGGAGGCGACCGGCCACGCGGAGACCGACGACGAGGCCGTGCTGAGCGCCCGCGCCGTATTCGCCGAGCTTTATAAAAAGTACAAGGCGCAGACCGACGAAGAGGCGAAAAAGGTGCGTAAGTCCGGCGGTCTTTTCATTCTGGGCACCGAGCGCCATGAGAGCCGGCGCATAGACAACCAGCTTCGCGGGCGGAGCGGACGCCAGGGCGACCCGGGCGAATCCAAGTTCTATCTTTCGCTGCAGGACGATATAATGAGGCTGTTCGGCAGCGAGCGGGTCATGGGCATCATGAACGCTTTAGGCATGCCGGAGGACGAGCCCATAGAGCACAAGATGCTGTCAAAGACCATAGAAAACGCCCAAAAACGCGTCGAGGGCATAAACTTCGACCGCCGCAAGCATGTGCTGCAGTACGACGATGTCATGAACAAGCAGCGCGAGGTCATATATAGCCAGCGCAAAAAGGTGCTGGACGGCGAGGATATGAAGCAGTCCATAACAAAGATGCTGGAGGAAGCCATCGACAGAGCCGTGGAAATGGCGACGGCGGGCAGGGAAGCGCCCGAGGAATGGGACTTCAACGGTATTTTGGGCAAATTCCGGGGCGTGTTTTTAAACGACGGCGATTTGCATTTTACGCCCGACCAGCTTGATACGCTCGATAAAAACAGCCTGCGCGCCATGCTCGTTGAAAAGGCCATGGCCCGCTATGAGCAGCAGGAGGCCGAGAATACGCCCGAGCTCATGCGGGAGCTTGAGCGCGTCGTGCTGCTGCGCACCGTCGACCGTCTGTGGATGGACCATATCGACGCCATGGACGACCTGCGCCAGGGCATAGGGCTGAGAGCCTTCGGTCAGCATGACCCTGTGGTGGCCTACCGTCTTGAGGGCTACGAGATGTTCGAGGAGATGATCGAGGAGGTCAAATACGAGACCGTCCGGCTGGTGCTGACCATGCGGGTGCGTCGGGAGGGCGCGCTCCAGCGCCAGCAGGTGGCCAAGCCCACCAGAGAAGGCTACAACGACGGAGGGAAAAAGATCAGCGGTACCGTGCGGAAGGAGAAAAAGCCGGGGCGCAACGCCCCCTGTCCCTGCGGCAGCGGCAAAAAATACAAAAGATGCTGCGGCATAGACGACTAAAAACAGCATATATGTATGAAAAGGTCCGAGCGGGCTAACGCCCGGCCGGGCCTTTGTCGTCCTCTGAAACCGAGCGCTTTTATAGCGCCAAGCTCAATTTGCATAGCCTGACAAAGCGCAGCGGGGGATGGCGCTGCGCGCGAGGGCGGCTACAAGTATTGCTATTGCGGCCGACAAGTAAGTATGCTGAAGCCGGGAGCCGGACGGTGTCAGTTTCCCCCCGGCTCCTTTTTGATTCCCAGAAGCTTTTTTAAAAGGCCCGATAAAAACTTCGGCGATTTTACAACAACGATTTTCATAGCCGCACTCTTCCTTTCAATGCTTTTTAAGCGCTGACGCTGTTTTAGATTAAGGTTTTCAATCGCGTATTAATATGATGCAGCCCCCCACGACCAGAATGGCCAAAAGGACGCACAGCACTACGGCGGGCAGGAAAATCGCGCATAATATCCCGAGCGAGAAAAACAGCACGGCGACTATAATCAAAACGTTCCGATGGCAGCGCAAAACGCCACGCCCCTCCCATAGTCCTGTTATATACTATGCGAGGGGCGCGAAGATGTCACAACGACGCCGTATATTATAAAAAATTTAAAAAAATCATGAGATATCCGTTCAAAACCGAGATTTCCACGGGCCCGAGCGCCTCGTTGCTTATACCCAAGCTCTCGGACGTACGCAGCACGGCCATGGACAGCGGATACCGCGCACCCTTTATACAGACGCCCGAAGCGTCGCTTCCCCACGGGATGACGGAAAACACCGAACCGCGCGGAAAATCGAATGTCCGCGTCCCGCCGGACAGAAAAAAGACCCTTTCTTTCTCGGCGCTTATGAGCCCCTCGGCCCCGTGCTCGTGGATATACTGGAGCGCGCCGAGGTTTGCAAGGGAGTGGTCCTGCCGGCCGCCTAAGCCTCCCGCAATCTCAATGAGCCGGCACCCGCGTGTCAGAGCGGCCTTTACCGCGAGAAAGGTGTCCGTGTCGTCCTTTTCGACCGGGCTTGCCAAAACCTCCGCTTGCCCGGGCACGCTGCCGCGCGAAAGCGAATCGAAATCCCCCACTACGAGGTCGGCGGGGCAGCCGAGCGCTTGGGCGGTCGCAAGCCCGCAGTCGGCGGCTATGGTAATGTCGCCGGGCATCACGGGGTAGAGTTTGCGTATCAGTGCGGGCCGGACGGCGAAGGTGAAGATATGCCCTATCGTGCGGCCCCGCCGGTCATTCCCAGTCATGGATACCCTTCAGCTCCTCATAAAGGCGGGCGTAGCTTTCGTGTCTCGACGGCGCTATGAGTCCCTCGCTGAGCGCCTCTAAAACGGCGCAGCCCTGTTCCTTGATATGGGCGCAGCCGGTGTACCGGCACTGGCCGAGATATGGGCGGAAATCGCGGAAACGCGCCGCCAGCTCATGCTTTTTTACACGGCAGGCGCGCGGGATGTCCAGCGAGCTGAAGCCCGGCGTATCGGCGACATATCCGCCGCACTGGAGGCGCAGCAGGGTAACGCGGCGGGTGGTGTGGCGTCCCCTTTTCAGGCGCGCGCTCACCTCGCTCGTCTCAAGGGAGCCTTCGGGCAGGAGCCTGTTGAGAAGGCTGGATTTTCCCACGCCGGAAAAGCCGCACAGCACCGTCAGCCCGTCTTTCAAAAGCTCGCGGAGCGCTTCTATTCCCGTCCCGTCGGCCGCGCAGGTCTTGTATACCTTAAAGCCCGCCCGGGTGTAAAGCGAAAACAGCTCATGGCCGTCCGAAAGGTCGGTTTTGTTCAGCACCAGCGCCGCCGGAATGCCCGCGCTTTCCGCGGCGACAGTCAGCTTGTCAATGAAAAACAGCGAGGGCGGGGGATTGTCTAAGGACGCCACGATAAGCAGCCTGTCGATATTGGCCGCAGGGGGGCGAAGGAGCAGGTTTACGCGCGGCAAAACGGCCAAAATACGCCCCTCGCCGCCGCCCAAAGGCTCAAACTCAACAAAATCCCCGGCCACGGGCTCTATCTTAAGCTTGCGAAAAAGGCCGCGGGCCTTGCAGCGGCACCTGTCGCTGCCGCAGTCCACATGGTAGAGGTCCGCCTCCACCTTTACAAGCCTGCCGGTAAGCCTTTCCATGTCCTATCCACCGAAAGGCCAATTGGATTCCGAGCTGGTTTTGCTGCCCGCGCCGGATGAATCGTCGCCGCCAAAGGAGCTGTTTCCAGAGGAGCTGTCGTCGGAGGGCTCGGATATGACGGGCTCCTGGCTGCCGAGGCTCACCACGATGGTCACCGTGGTGCCGGAGGCGACCTCCGTCCCGGGCGCGATGCTCTGGTTTATGACATAGCCTGCCGGGACAAGCTCGCTGTGCTGCGCGCCCGCCACATCCTCGGCGGGCGTAAGCCCCGCCCTCCTCAGCTCATATTTGGCCTCGGCGGCCGTAAGACCCGTCACATCGGGCACGCGCACCTTGGATTTTTCGAAGCCGTCGCTGACGTACAGCTTTATCACCGTATCGGCCGATATTTCGGTGTTTTCGGCGGGGTCGGTGCGTATTACGTCGCCGCGCGGCACAGAGGTGCTGGTCTCGTAAAGCACCTCGTACCGGTAGCCGTTCTGCCCGAGCATGGCCGTGGCCTGGGCCTCCGATACGCCCTTGAGAGCCGGGACCTTCACCGACTGTATGCCGTTGCTGATATAGAGGGTGAGCGCGCTGTTGCGCTTGACGGAAACGCCCGCCTGCGGCTCCTGCCGTATTAGCGTTCCCTTGGCCTGGGTGTCGGAGAATTCGTATTTGTATATGACGTTGAAGTCCACCAGAAGCTCTTCCATGCTCTGGATTTCAGCCTCCGTCTTGCCAGTAAGGTCTGGCGTCACAACGGTGTCGTGCGCGCTGGATTTTCCTCTCTCGATGAGGGCGGCCAGCCCCCAGAAAATCAGAAACGCCAGCAGAGCCGCCGAAAGCATGCCCGAAAGTATTGGCACCCATGTCTGCGCCGGGGAGAACTTGGGCTTTTCGGGCTCCTCGTTTTTATCCTCAGCGCCCTGCGGCTCGGTGTCGGAGAGGTCGTAGTCGAACACCGTCTCGGGATTTTTTATTATAAGCTGGACGTCGCGCAGCATATCGGCAGCCGTCTGGTACCGCAGCGCCGGATTTTTCATCATGGCCCTGAGGACGATTTCCTCTAAGCCCGCGGGTATCTCCGGCCGCAGCTGGCGCGGCTTTTTAGGGGCCGTCTGCACCTGCATTAGGGCGACCGATACGGGAGTGTCGCCCGTAAACGGCAGGGTGCCCGTCAGCATTTCGTAGAGCATGATGCCCACGGAATAGATGTCGGATTTTTCGTCGGTCGGGCTTCCGCTCGCCTGCTCGGGGCTGATATAATACACGGTGCCTATGGCCTTTTCGGTCATGGTGACGGTCTCGAACTTGGAGACGCGCGCTATGCCGAAATCGGTGACTTTGATGCTCCTGTCGGGAAGGAGCATGATATTCTGGGGCTTGATGTCGCGGTGGACGATGCCGCGCTCATGGGCATGGGAAAGGGCGCCCAGCACCTGCACCGCGAATTCCATGGCCTCGCCGACGGGCAGCGGCCGTTTGCCGTTCATATAATCCTTGAGGGTTATTCCGTCGATATATTCCATTACGATATATTGCGTGCGGCCGTGGGTGTTTACGTCGAAAACGCCGACGATATTCGGGTGGGTCAGCATGGAAACGGCGCGCGATTCGTTTAGGAAGCGGCGCCGGAACTGTTCCTCGGCGGTGAACTCTTCCTTGAGGACCTTTACGGCTACCGTCTTGTCTGTCAGTCGGTCGACGGCCTTGTACACAATCGCCATACCGCCCACGCCGATAACCTTTTCGATAATATACCGGTCGTTTAGCACACGGCCAATCATCTTCTCCATAAGCTAAGCCCTCCTGTTCTACTGCGTGTCGGCAAGGATGAGGATGGTGATGTTGTCTTGGCCTCCGCGCTGGTTTGCGAGGTCCACCAGCTTGTCGCAGGCCGTTTCGGGGTCTTCTTCGAGCGCCTTCGCCACTTCCGCGGGCTCTACGAGGTTGGACAGCCCGTCGGTGCACAGCACCAGCATATCGCCTTTGCCGAAGGGCCGGACAAAACGGTCAGCCAGAATGCTGCCTTCGGTGCCCACCGCCCTCGTTATGATGTTTTTCTGGGGGTGGGACTTGGCCTCGTCCTCGGAAATCTGGCCGATATCTATAAGGTGCTGCACCATGGAATGGTCCTTGGTGAGCTGGGTGAGCGAGCCGCCTGTGTAGATATAGGCCCTGCTGTCGCCGACGTTTATGAGCCTGAGGATGCCGTTGGACAGCAGCGCGGCGACGCAGGTCGTGCCCATACCGGAGAGGTTTTTGTCCTTCTGGGAGATTTTCAGAACGGCTTCATTGGCGTCCCGCAGCGCGTCGAGCAGCAGCCTTTCGCAGTCGTCGTCGGAGAGCGAGGGTTTGTATTCCTTCCTAAGCCGCTTTTCAAAGCATTCCACGGTAGCGCCGCTTGCAATCTGCCCGCCGTTTACGCCGCCCATGCCGTCGCAAACCACGCCGTAGGCCGCGTTTTCCGCCAGTATGCCGGAGGAAAGGGCGTCCTGATTGCTGGTTCTCACCCTACCCATATCAGTTTTACTGAAAACCTTCATCCGTATATTCCCCGTTTCGTTGCTGTGAATCGGCCGGCTTAATGTGAAGAGCGCGGCAGCGGCCATGGTATTCTTATCTAAAAGGCCGTTGCCAGCCGTTGCCTAAACCGTATGGCGCCAGCCGTTCAGTCTAAGCTGCCCGCAGGATGCGTTTATGTCCCCGCCCAGATGGCGGCGTACCGTCACGTTGAGGCCCCGCTCGCGAAGCGCCGCGCAAAAGCGCTCCACCGCCTGCCGGGAACATCGGGCAAAACCGCCACGTCCGGTCGCGTTTACGGGTATGACGTTGACATGGCATAGCATGCCCGAAAGAAGCGCGTCCAGCCGCCGGACGCAGTCCGGTGTGTCGTTGGTCCCCTCTATAAGTATATACTCAAAGGAGATCCTTCTCCCGGTCAGCGCGATATAGCGGCGGCACGCGTCCATGAGAACCGAGAGGCCGAAGCGGCGGTTGACGGGCATCAGCGACGAGCGCAGCGAATCCTCCGGGGCGTGCAGGGAAACCGAAAGGGTAATCTGCAGCCGGCGCTCGGCGAGCATATGGATTTTGTCGGCCAGCCCGCAGGTGGAGAGGGAGATGTGGCGGTGGCTGAGGCCCAGGCCCTCCGGCCTGCGGATGTTGTCCAAAAAGCGCATGACATTGTCGAAGTTGTCCAGAGGCTCGCCCACGCCCATTAGCACAAGGCTGCCGATGCGCCGGCCGTACTCCTTGCCCGCGAATATAACCTGGTCGAGCATCTCTGCCGGGGTGAGGTTGCGGGCGAGGCCCTTTTCGGTGGACGCGCAGAACGCGCAGCCCATACGGCAGCCGGCCTGGGTGGAAATGCACAGCGAATTGGCGTGCCGGTAAGGCATGACCACGCACTCCACGGCGTTGCCGTCGGACAGGCGCATGAGGTACTTGACGGTGCCGTCCTTTGAGCGCAGCGTCTTTTCGACGGCCGGCGGCGAGAGCAGCGCGCGCCCTTTTAAAAGCTCGCGCAGGTCCTTTGAAAGGTCTGTCATCTCGTCGAAGGAGCGCGCTCCCCGATGCAGCCATCGGAAAAGCTGCTTAGCCCGGTAGGGCGGCTGCGAGAGCCCGGCCATAAAGTCGCACAGCTCGTCGTAGGACATGGATTTTACATCCGCGGGAAAAGCCAAAGCATCACCTGTCGTATATAGTCAAACGGGCCGTCCGCCCGGAGTGAGTGTGTCACCGCCGACGCAGAACTGCGATGAAAAAACCGTCGGTGCCGTCGGTGTGGGGGAAAAGCGTTACAAACCCTCCGTTTTTGGCGGCGCCGGCGCGGGCGCGCAGAACCTCGGGCAGCTCGCCGTAGCCAAAATCCGGATGCTCAAGGAGAAAGCGCTCGGTCTGGGCCTCGTTTTCCTCGCGGTTTAAGGTGCAGGTGGAATAAACGAGCAGTCCGCCCGGCTTAAGGTACCGCGCGCCGTTTTCCAGAAGGGCGTACTGCAGCGCCGCGAGGGACGCCGTATCGGTCATGCTCCGGTAACGCAGCTCCGGCCGGCGGCCCAGAAGCCCCAGCGCCGAGCACGGCACGTCGCACAGCACGCGGTCGGCGCTCCGTTCGGCAAGCGGAAGACGGCCGGTGGCGTCGGCCGAGGCCGGGCGCACAATGTCGAGGCCGAGGCGGGCGACACCCGCCCGTATGAGGTCGACGCGGTGGGGATGCACGTCGAAGGCATAGACGGCGCCGCGGTTTTGCATCAACCCGGCGGCGGTGAAGGCCTTCCCGCCGGGAGCGGCGCACAGGTCGAGCACCGTATGGCCCGGCTCCGGCGCGAGTGCAAGGCAGCAGAGCTGCGACGCCTTGCCCTGGAGGTGGAAATAGCCCTTGCGGTAGAGCTCGTGGCTCTCCACGTCGCCGGCGTAATGGAAACCGAACCCGCATTCCCCGCGCTCGAGAAGCTTTATGCCCTGCTCGGATGCGAGCGCGGCAAACTCATTTTCCGGCGCGCGCAGCGGGTTGGGCACGAGATATTGCGGCTGCGGCTGTTCCATGGCGGCGAGCAGGCGCCGGGCGTCATCAAAGCCGTATTGGGCAAGAAGGGTCTGCGCTATCGCCGGCGACACCGAATACCGTATCGAGAGGTGATTTACAGGCTCGGCTTCGGGCGCGGGCAGAGCGATTTTTGTGCCGGCTCTGACAAGCCCGCGCAGCACGCCGTTTACAAAGCCCGAGGCCGGGGACGCGTAACGCTTGGCGAGCTTGACCGCTTCGTTGCAGGCGGCGGAGGGCGGCACGCGGTCTAAAAACACCAGCTGATAGACGCCCATGCGCAGGATATTGTGCACTTGCGGCGAGAGCTTTGCCAATTTTACGGAGGAATGCTGCTTTATATAATAATCCAAAAGCAGACGTTTTTCAAGCACTCCGTAAAATAACTGCTTAAAAAAAGCGCGGTCGGACGGCGAAAATTCATAATTTCGCAGCGTTTCCTTCAAAATAAGGTTGGAGTATCCGTCTTGCTTTTGCTGTTTAATGAGAGCGAGCAGGACCGCCTCGCGGGCCGACGGCATCAGTCGCGCCTCCGGCCGCCGAACAGCAGCAAAAGCCGCAGAAGCTGCATGAGCGAAACGGCCAGAGCCGCCACATAGGTCAGGGCCGCCGCGTTTAAAACGCGCCGCGCGCCGGAGAGCTCCTCGCTGCCCATGATGCCCATGCCCTCAAGGGTGTTCATGGCACGTTGGGAGGCGTTGTACTCGACGGGGAGGGTGATTAGCTGGAAAAAGGTGGCAAGCCCGAAGGCGGCTATGCCGACATAGACAAGCCCCAGAAAATTAAGCACAAGGCCGAGGAGCACCAGCGGCAGGGCGAGAAAGGACCCGATTTGGGTCAGGGGGATAATGGCGTTTCGGAGCGCTAAGGGCGCATAGCCCGACGAATGCTGGACGGCGTGCCCGGTTTCATGGGCCGCTACGCCGAGGGCCGCCACCGAGGTGCCGCTATACACGTCCGGCGAAAGGCGTACCACCCGCGTGCGCGGGTCGTAATGGTCGCTGAGCCTGCCTGCCCGCGACTGCTCCACCCTTACGTCGTTAAGGCCGCTGCGGTCGAGGATGCGCCGGGCGGCGTCGGCGCCCGTCAGCCCGCTCATGGAGCGGAGCTTGCTGTACTGGGAAAAGGTCCTCTGTACGCGAAACTGCGCCCACATGGCGAAGATGACGGCGGGTAGCACCAGAATAAAATAATAGATGTCGAAGACCGGGTAAAAACCTATCCCTCCGAAATAAACAGGCGAAAACATAGAAATTCACTCCTTAGTTGTTATGCGTAGCAGTGTCGGAATTGTAAAGCGGATGTGTGCTTAATCATTCAAAGCGGCTGCCGAGATTAAAGCTGTGTCCCATTAGATAGGCCTCCGCCGTCATGCGCCGCGCGCCGGGCGCTTGAAGCTCGGTGATACGCACCGCGCCGTCGGCGCAGCTTATGACAAGGCCGTTTTTGGCGTCGGCCGTCAGGACGGCGCCGGGCACGGGGTTTGCTGTCGAGGGACTACCGTCGGCACCATTGCCGAAGGGACGGGCGCCAAAAAACTTGTAGGGTTTTCCGCGGTAAAGGGCGAAGGCGCCCGGAGTGGGGCAGAGGCCCCGTATATGGTTTATAATTTCCCGTGCGGGGCGGTCAAATGCAAGCTTAGCCGTATTTTTGTCGATCATGGGGGCGTAGGTGGCGAGGGCGTCGTCCTGCGGGCGCGGCGTTATATCCCGCAGAGAGCGCAGCGTCTTTGACAAAAGCTCGGCGCCGAGGGCCGCCAGCCTTTCGGAAAGCTCGCCCGCCGTCTCGTATTCGCCTATGGTTAGCTCGGCCGAGAGCAGTATATCGCCGGTGTCCAGCCCCTCGGCCATGCGCATGGTTGTGACGCCGGTCACCGTGTCGCCCGCGAGGATGCAGCGCTGTATGGGCGCCGCGCCCCGGTATTTGGGCAGCAGGGAGGCGTGGACGTTGACGCAGCCGAGGGGCGGGGCTTCCAGCACATACGGCGGCAGTATCTTTCCGTATGCCACCACGGCGATAAGGTCGGGCCTTACCGATTCAAGAAGCGGCAAAAGCGCGCCGTCCTTTAGGGTCGGGGGCTGGAAAACGGGTATGTTAAGCTCGGCGGCGCAGACCTTGACGGGCGGCGGCGCGAGGGCATAGCCCCTGCCTTTAGGCTTGTCGGGCTGGGTGACGACGGCCGCGATATCGTGTCCGTCGGCCGAAAGGCGCATAAGGGAGGGCACCGCGAAGTCGGGCGTTCCCATAAAAAGTATCTTCACTTAGCATCAATCCTTCACCATATAAAAAACACGGCACATGACAGGGATAGCGCTAAGCTTCCACGTATTCCACGACCTTGTCGAGGAAAAGCACGCCGTCGAGGTGGTCGATCTCATGGCAGAGGGCCTTGGCCAGAAGGTCGGTGCCTTTTATGGTAATCTCTTTTCCGTAACGATCATAGGCCTTCACCGTCACACGTTCGGGACGCAGGGTGTAGCCCGCCTTGCCCGGACAGGAAAGGCAGCCCTCGATGGTCCTCTGCTGCCCGCGCGCCGACAAGATGACGGGGTTTATGAGCTCGATGAGCTCCCCGCCCGAATCTATGACCACCGCCCGCCTCAGCACGCCGACCTGCGGCGCCGCCAGACCGACGCCTTCATGCTTATACATGGTCTCGGCCATGTCGTCAAGAAGCTGGTGCAGCCGTTTGTCAAAGGCTTCCACAGGGCGTGAGGTTTTGCGGAGCGTCTCGTCCGGCTCCAGTAAAACACGTCTGATGGCCAAAGCGTTCATCCCTTTCGTAGATACTACGGTCAATCCGCCGGTCACTGAATGTTTAGCGGATTGATGTCCGCATACGTGAGCACATCCTTAAGCTGGCTGTTGCTGAAGATAAACCGCAAAAGCGCCTTTGTCATATCGAGGAACGGTTCGTTCGCCCGGGACTTTATGATGAGCTTATAGCGGTAGCGGCCGTTTGCCTTGGCCACCGCGCAGGGAGCCGGGCCGATGCCCATCAGCTTTACGCCGTAAGAGCCCGAAATGCGCAGCAGTTCCTCCTTGTAAAGCTCGGCGGCCTTTAAGGCGGTTTCGGCCTCGGGGCATGTGAAAACCACCTGGCAGAGGTCGCAGAAGGGAGGATATACCACCGCGCGGCGCAGCTTGAGCTCCTCCTCGTAAAAGCCCGGATAATCCTGGGCGAAAGCAAGCTCCAGCACCTTGTGGGACGGGCTGTAGGTCTGTATGAGGGCCTTGCCGGGCTTGTCGCCGCGCCCCGCCCGCCCGCAGACCTGGGTGATGAGCGAAAAGGTGCGCTCGTTGGCGCGGAAATCGTCGGTGTAAAGCGAAAGGTCGGCCGCCAGCACACCGACGAGGGTCACGTTTTCAAAATCCAGCCCCTTGGTCACCATCTGCGTTCCCAAAAGGATGTCGTACTCATGCTCGCGAAAGGCCGAAAGCATGCGATCGTGGGCGAATTTGCGGGTGGTGGTATCGGCGTCCATGCGCAGCACCAGCGCCTCGGGGAAGGCGGCTGAAAGGTCGCTTTCGGCTTTCTGGGTACCGGTGCCGAAATAGCGGATATGCTCCGAGTCGCAGTCGGGACAGCGCCCGGGGGCGGGCTTTGAAAAGCCGCAGTAATGGCACATGACGCGGTCGTTGCGCTGGTGGTAGGTCAGGGCAATGCTGCAGTGGTCGCAGGTTTCCACATAACCGCACGCCCGGCAGGATACGAAGGTGTTGGTGCCGCGCCGGTTGAGGAAGAGTATGGCCTGCTCGCCGCGGGACAGTGCCTGCGACAGCTCGGCCACAAGCTCGCGCGACAGCACGGATTTATTGCCTGAGCGAAGCTCCTTTCGCATGTCGGATACTATGACATAGGGCAACGGCTGCTGGTTGTAGCGCTTTGTGAGGGTAAACAAGGCGTATCTGCCGCGGCTCGCCTGGTAATAGCTCTCGATGGACGGCGTGGCGGAGGCCAGGACAAGCTGGGCGTTATGGCTTTTGCACCGGAACATGGCCGCCTCGCGCGCGTGGTACCGCGGCGCGCTCTCCGATTTATAGGTGTGCTCCTGCTCCTCGTCCATGATTATAAGGCCGATCCGCTCGGCCGGGGCGAACACCGCCGAACGCGTGCCGACCACCACATCGGCCTTGCCCGTGCGTATCTTTTTCCACTCGTCAAGCCGTTCGCCGATGGAAAGGCCGCTGTGCATTACAGCCACTCGGTCGCCGTAGCGCAGGAACAGGCGGTCTAAGGTCTGCGACGCGATGGATATCTCCGGCACCATGAGTATGGCGGCTCTGCCCGACGCCGTCACCTCGTCTATGAGCCGGTAGAACACGTGGGTTTTGCCGCTGCCGGTCACGCCGTAAAGCAGCGACACGCCGAACCCCACCCGCATGCGTTCCAGGATACCCTCGGCCGCTGCGGCCTGCTCGGCCGACAGGCTGAGAGGCTCGGCGCACGCCTGCCGCTTAGCGTAGGGCCGCCGGTACACCTCGTCGTAATACAGGTTGACTATCCCGCGCGCGTTTAAGGTTTTTATGACGGACTGCGAGCAGCCCGTCATGTATATTAGCTCCTTTTGGGAAACCACCGGCGTGTCTATGAGAAACTCCACCACCGGCACATGCTTGGGGTTTTTCGAGGCGCAGCGCTTAAGGTATTCCCGCGCCTCCTCCTCGTCTACGGCGAGGGAGACCATCCTCACCTCGCGGTCACCTATGCCGCGCTCGCTGTCATAGCCCTGCGACAAAACGCCGTCGCGGCAAAGCTCGCGCAAGGCGTTGGGCCCGCCGTCGCCCAGCTCGCAAAGCAGCGCCTGCTGCTCCGCAAGGTTGCGGTGGGAGAGGATGTACTCGACCGCCCGCTTTTTTTGGGGATGGTCAATGGCGTCGGATTTTTCGGCGCCGGCGTTGACGCTGTAGAAAAGCCGCAGCTTTACCCCGAGACCGGTGGGCAGCACCGCCTTGGCGCAGTCGTAGAGGGAAGTGAAGGTCCGGCGGGACATCCACCGCACTAAGCTTAGCATCTCGGCGCTTAGTACGGGCTCGGTATCGCAGAGGCGGGTGATGGGCTTAGGCTTGTCGTAATCGCTTTTTTTCGAGAGGGCGGTGACAATGCCGCGCCGCCGCGCGTTACCCCTGCCGAAGGGCACGAGCACGCGCATGCCGGGCCTTAGCGCATCACGGTACTGCAGCGGGACAAGGTAGTCGAATTCCATGTCCGATACATAGTGCAGCCCCTCGACCGCCACCTTTGCGTACTTCATGCCAAATCACGTCCTTTGCGAAAGGGACAAACCGGCGCAAATCCGGCCTTTGCCCCGCGCCGCGTCTTTTTTTTGCGGCGGGCGGCTCAGGGCTGCTCATCGTCTGTGTCGGGGAGCTCCCTGAAATCGTATTTGCCCTCGGACAGCTCCTGTACCGCGATATTGACCGGCTTATCCTCAAGCCTGATGCCCTTGGCCTCGGCGTCCTCCACAATCTCACGGGCCCTGCGCGCCACGGCGATGACAAGCGAATACCGGCTTCTGTGACCTTTGATAAGACTTTCCAGCGAAGGAAACAGCATATACAATTACTCTCCTTTAATATACGCCAGCATGCGGCCAGCCCTTCTTTTCTCCGCGCGGAGAATGGCCTCTACATCTCTCGCCGCTCTGCCCACCTTGTCGTTTATCACCACATAGTCGTACTCCCCGGCGAGCGACATCTCGTACCGCGCCTTTTCAAGACGCTTTTTCACGACATCCAAGGGCTCGGTACCGCGCCCGGTCAGACGCTGGCACAGCGCCTCGAAGCTCGGAGGGGCCACGAAAATCATCACGGCGTCGGGGCGCTTTTCGCGCACTTGGCGCGCGCCCTGCACATCTATCTCCAGCAGCACGTCCCTGCCTTCGGCAAGACGCTCGTCCACGGCGGGGGCGGGCGTGCCGTAATAGTTGCCGCAGTATTCGGCATATTCCAGCATACGCCCCTGCCTCACCTCTTTAAGGAAGGCTTCCTTGTCCATAAAATGATAATGCACTCCGTCGGTCTCGCCGGCACGGGGCGGGCGGGTGGTGGCCGACACCGAATAATACAGCCTTTTATCGAGCTGCATCAGACGCCTCAAAACGGTGCCCTTGCCCGCGCCGGAAGGCCCGGAGAACACAATCAGAAGCCCTTTTTGGTTATTGCTCATCCCCAAGCTCCTCGTCGACTCCGTCGGCCGTTTTGCCGGACAGGCGGTTGGCGACCGTTTCCGGCTGCACGGCCGAAAGGATGATATGGTCGCTGTCGGTGATAATGACTGCCCTGGTACGGCGGCCGTAGGTTGCGTCTATGAGGGTGCCGCTGTCCTTGGCCTCCTGGATGATGCGCTTGATGGGGGCCGATTCCGGGCTCACGATGGCGACAAGCCGGCTGGCCGACACCATGTTGCCGAAGCCGATGTTGATAAGTTTCATAAATCACACTTTCCTCAAGATAATACTGAGAGCGCGCACGCTCCGGTTTTTGTAAAAAGCGACGTCATTCTATATTCTGGACCTGCTCCCTGATGCTTTCTATTTCGGCCTTGGCCTCCACCACCAGATGCGAGATGGCGAGGTCGTTGGCCTTGGAGCCTATGGTGTTTATCTCGCGGTTCATCTCCTGCACCATAAAGTCCAGCTTTTTTCCGACTGCGTCCTCCGACGAAAGCATAGAAAGCAGCTCCGAGATATGGCTTTTTAGGCGCACCGTCTCCTCATTGACCGCGACCTTGTCCGCAAAGAGCGCCGCCTCAAGAAGGATGCGCTGCTCCTCTATGCCCGCGGTGTCAAGCACCTGGCGCATATGAAGAAGAAGGCGGTCCCTGTATTCCTCCACCGTGACCGGAGAACGCTCCTCCACGCGGGATATCAGCGACAGCACCGTGCTGCAGCGGGCCGCTATATCCTCGGCGAGGCGCCTGCCCTCGGCGGCGCGCATATTTACAAGCTGCTCGGCCGCCTCTGCGGCCACCTCAAGCACCTGCTTTGTGATGCTTTCGGCGTCCTCCTCAGGACGGGCGACGGTGAAAATGTCCTTGAACTGGACGAGCGACGAGGTCGAGATGTCGTTTTTTAGACGGTATTCCTTTGATATTGTGCGAAACGCGTTAAGGTAGCCAGCCAGCAGGGGACGGTTTATTTGTACGAGGGCCGGCTCGTCGCCCGTGTCCTCCGCCGACACGAACATGTCCACCTTGCCGCGTCGGATGCTTGTACTGATAAAGCCCTTGAGAGCCTCCTCTAAAAAGCCGTATATACGAGGGACGCGCGCCGAAAAATCGAAGAAGCGGTGGTTGACCGACCTTATTTCCACTGTAATAAGCTTTTTCCCGGTGTCCTTTTGGGCTCTGCCGTACCCCGTCATGCTTTTAACCATCGCGTCACCCCGCCCTTTAAATAAAACACGAGCACACCTATTATTTTACTATCATTCACTTACATTTGTCAAATAATTGAGGGATTTAACCCGCTAAATATTTGATTTTACAAAACACCACGCATTCTGTATGGCCTTTTAGAATAAACGAGCCGGAAAGGGCCGCGTCTTTGGGGGCGCATCCCTGTTCCGGCCCGCTAAGCGGCGGGGCGCGCCTACACCTCAAGAAGGCTGTCGCACTCCTGTATGCGCTTGTTCGCCAAAAGCACCAGCGAATTGGCGAGCTCCTCGACGAGATCCGCGTCCACGCCCTCCACCATTATCCGCAGCTTGGGCTCGGTGCCCGACGGACGCACCAGCACCCTGCCCTTGTCGCCAAGGCGCGCCGAGGCCGCCTCCACCGCCGATAAAAACGCCGCGTCCTCGGCCAAAAACGCCTTCTGCTCCTTGCTCGCCGGCACGTTGTACTGCGCCTGCGGATAGGGGGTGAAGATGTCGGCCGCCTGGCCGGGCGACATGCCCATGCCGCGCAGGGCGCACATGAACATCACGGCCGTGAGCTGGCCGTCGCCGGTGGTGTTTTTGTCGAGCAGTATCACATGGCCGGAGCTTTCGCCGCCCAGCGAAAGGCCCTCGGAACGCATGGCCTCAAGGACATAGCGGTCGCCGACGCGCGTGGCGTGCGTGTCCACGCCGTGCTCCTTCAGCATGGAAAGAAAGCCCATGTTAGACATGACGGTGGCCGCGACGGCGTTTTTGGCGAGCTTTCTGCGCTTTTTGAGATACAGCGCCAGCACGCCGAGTATATGGTCGCCGCTGATGGGGCGGCCGGAGCCGTCCACCGCTAGGCAGCGGTCGGTGTCCCCGTCAAAGGAAAAGCCCAGCTCGGCGCCGCAGCGCAGCACCTGCGCCGAAGCCTCCTCCAAATGCGTCGAGCCGCAGCGCCTGTTGATATTCAGCCCGTCGGGGCGGTCGTGAAAGAAATGGGCATGCACGCCCAGGCTTTCGAATATCCGCCTGGCCGTGGCGTATGCCGCGCCGTTGGCGCAGTCGACGGTGATGTGCATGCCGGAGAGATCGGTATCGGCCGCCGAAACGACATGGCGTATATAGGCGTCTATGGCGCGCTCGTTCTGGACGAAGGCGCCGGGCACGGTGTCCGCCGGCGGCGTGACGCCGTTATAGATCATCTGCTCAAGCTCCTCCTCGGCCTGGTCGGAGAGCTTGTAGCCGTCGCTGGAAAATATCTTTATGCCGTTGTAGGGGGCGGGGTTGTGGGACGCGGAAATCATCACGCCCGCGTCGGCCTCCATATGCCGCACGAGAAAAGCTACGGCAGGCGTCGGCGTAACGCCCAGAAGGGTTACGTCTGCGCCGCAGGAGCAGAAGCCTGCCGCCATGGCCAGCGCCAGCATGTCGCCGGATTTGCGCGTATCCTGACCTATGATGATATGGGGGCGTTTTTTGTTTCTCGCGAGATAGACGGTGCATGCCATAGCCGTCCGGTTGGCGAGGTCGCAGGTAAGATCCTTGTTGGCAACTCCCCTTATGCCGTCTGTACCGAACAATAAACCCATAAATGAAACCACCCTTCCTTGCGGCCTGTCATTCGACGGTGACCGATTTTGCGAGATTGCGCGGCTTATCCACATCGCAGCCCCGAAGGACGGCGGTGTAATAGGCGAAAAGCTGCAGCACCACTACGCCGGCGAGGGGCAGCACCAATTCTTGCGCTTGCGGGAGCGCTATGACATGGTCGGCGAAGTCGGCGCTGCCTGCGTCGGGAACCGAGGTGAGCAGCACGACCGACGCGCCGCGCGCCTTGACCTCCTTGATATTGCTGACCGTTTTTTCGTACAGCGCCGCCTCGGTAGTTACCGCTATTACAGGCGTGCCCTCGGTGACGAGGGAGATGGTGCCGTGCTTGAGCTCTCCGGCCGCGTAGGCCTCGCTGTGCATATAGGAAATCTCCTTTAGCTTGAGGGAGCCCTCGCAGCACAGGCAGTAATCCTGCCCGCGCCCGATAAAAAAGAGGTCATGGCTGTTCTGGTAAAGCGAGGCAAGACGCTTGCAGTCGCCGTCGCTTTGGAGAGCCGCGCCGACAAGCGCCGGCAGGTCGCAAAGCGCCTGCGCCAGTTTGCCCGCCTCTTTTTCGGTCAGGGTTTTGCGCTGAAGCGAGAGCCGCAGCGCAAGAAGGTAAAGCATGGCGGTCTGGCACGAAAAGGCCTTGGTGGTGGCCACGGCTATCTCCGGCCCCGCCCAGGTGTACATCACGTAGTCGGCCTCCCTCGCTATCGAGGAGCCGACCACGTTGACTATGGCGGCAACGGGCACACCCTGCCGCTTTGCGAGGCGGAGGGCGGCCAGCGTGTCGGCCGTTTCGCCGGACTGGGATATGATGACGCAAAGGTCGCCCTTTGCGAGTATGGGCGCGCGGTAGCGAAATTCCGACGCGATGTCCACCGTCACCGGAATGCGCGCGTATTTTTCTATGGCGTTGCGCCCCAACATGGCTGCGTGCATGGCGCTGCCGCAACCCACCAGATGTATGCGCTCTGGCACGGGCAGGCCGTCGAGCTCGGTTTCGAGGATACCCGTCAGCCCGTCGGCTAACCGGGGGCACAGGGTGTCCTTAAGGGCGCGGGGCTGCTCGTATATCTCCTTGAGCATGAAATGGGGATACCCCGCCTTTTCGGCGGCCGAAACATCCCAGGTGGCCGTTATCTTTTCCTTGACGACCGTTTCTCCGTAAAGGTCGACAAACCGTATGCTGTCGCGCGTAAGTACCGCTATCTCCTGCTCGTCCAGAAGATAATAATCCCTCGTATGGGATAGTATGGCCGGGATGTCCGACGCTATGAAGTTTTGGCCGTCGCCCTCGCCCACTATAAGCGGGCTGTCCTTGCGCACGGCGTAGAGCGTGTCGGGCCGGTCGGTGAACATGATCCCCAGCGCATAGGAGCCGCGGATTCGGGCGATGGCCGACTGGATGGCGGTTATGGGGTCGCCGTGGTAATAGAAGCTTATGAGGTGGGCGGCCGCCTCGGTGTCGGTCTGGGAGACGAACGTAATGCCCTTGGCCTCCAGCGAGGAGCGTATTTCCAGGTAATTTTCTATGATGCCGTTGTGCACCACCACGGCCTTTTCGGCTTTGTGGGGATGGGAATTGACGTCCGAGGGCTCGCCGTGCGTCGCCCAGCGGGTGTGGCCTATACCCATGACGCCCTCGGGCATGCCCTGCGCCGCGATGCGCTTTTCAAGCGCCGAAAGACGCCCCTTTGACTTTATCACCTTGATGCCCTTGGCGGTGAACACCGCGACGCCGGCCGAATCGTAACCCCTGTATTCGAGCTTTTTCAGGCCGCCGACAAGTATGGGAACACATTGCTGTTCCCCTACGTATCCAACTATTCCGCACATATATAAAATTTCCTTTCAAACCAATCCATTTGCACCAGCATACGTTTTGTTCCGGAGTCTCCCCCGGGTTTTGTCGTATGCTTGCGGCCGGTGCCTCAGCCGCAGGGCATCCGCCGAATGCTTCGATAACCCTGTTCCTCGTCAACCACAATGGGTCCTGGCGCTTTTTACGGCTTGCTGTGCCTTTACATACCGATTCCCGTCCGGGGCAAGCCTTACCCCTTTCCGGCAGGAACCAGCGTCCGTCAGCTAACACCCTCTTTCACTGCATGATATTCTTTGTCTACCCACCTCCTTACGAATATTATATCAGAAAATTTTTGCCATGTCATCATTTTATATTAAAAATGTATTAGCCGCGCGGCCTAAACATTCCTGCACAAAAGCGCGCCAAAAAAGCCCGGCGTAAAAGCCGCGGCTTATATAAGCTTTGCGCTTTCGGGCCTTCAGACCTAACGCTCGCCGCCGGCCTTTAGCCTTACATAGTAAAGACGGACGCCGCCGTCGGACAGCCTGTTGGTAATAAGCATCAGCCCGCTCCCTTCGGGCGAGGGCTGAGCGCGGCTTACGAGAGGGATACCCTGCGCTCCCGACGAGCTGCCGGGCGAGCATAAACCCTCCCAGCGGGCAAGCTCCGCTCCGGAGGCGGTGCTTACCACGCGCAGCCCGACCGTTTTATCGGTCTTATAACAAATGGCCGCGGCGCTGCCGCTTAAGGCCGCAAAGCCCTGGGTGGGCGCCGTTTCGTTCCCGGAAAGCAGGCTTTCGGCCTTTTTTCTCACCGGGTCGTACAGCCCTACCGCGAGGGGGGAGAGCCCGTCCGCGCCGGACGAATAGAAAAAACGTCCGCCGAAAAGGGGAGTAAGCGGCAGCGTCCAGTCTTCAAAGACCTTTCGGCTGCCCTCGTCGGCGTTTATCAGGCCTACCTCCCGGCTTTTGTCCTGGCTTTCCATGGTATACAGGAGGGTTTTGCCGTCCACCCAGCAGACGGAGGAGGGAGTTAAGGCAAGACTGTTGCCGGCCACCCTGTTTTTAAAGGCTTTCGCCGCCTTTTTCTCCGGGAGCGAGGTCACGACCACGCGCTTTTCGGTTTTGGAAATATGGGCGAGCCGCAGCCCATCCGGAGAGATGTCGAGAGTGCCCGCGCCGAGGCTGTGCTCGGGCAGGGCGGCCGTTTCCACAACATGCCCCGTGCCGGCGTCGAAAAAGCGGGCGCTGTCTCCCATTGCGATAAAGATTCGCCCGTCGGTAAGCCCGCGCACCACCGGATACACGGCGGCTTCGGAGGGGTCCTTCTCATACCGGGGGGCCTTGAGCGCGTGCGCCTCATTATCGCCGGCGTTCCACAGGTAAGCGCCGCAGGACATATCCGGCGTTTCGACGACAAAGGCGAACGCGCCCTCCGCCACCCAGCCGCCGGTGACGAGGGAGGGCACGCCGGCGCTTTCGGGAAGCTTAACCGGCTCGCATCCGGGGATGCGTTCCGACAGGATGCTGTGCAGCTCGTCCTCCCTTAGGCCCTTGGCATAGAAATTAGGCGCCGTCTCTGCGTGAATGTCCGCAAGGTCGGATCTTCCGGCCGCGTTTTTAAGACCGGACGCGCAGCCGGTCAGAATAAGGCAGCCGAGAAAAAGAAGTATCCGTCCCATTATCTTTCGCATCCGGAGATTCACATCCTTCGCCGTTTTTACCTCGTTAAAACAAGGAACAGGAAAACACCCTGTAAAGGCGCCTGGCGGCGGCTTGAATGTCTTTTCTTTGAAAATGTCGCGAGCCGTGCGGCATGGCATATAGTATATTAACCCAATAATTTTATAAATTCAACAATAATAACACTGATTTTTTTCGTAGATATAGCTAAAATTACATCCGGCTTTTTGTTAGACCTGCATTTAAAGCGGTCGGCTAAGGGCGGCCGCTTTGGCGGGGGAGGGTTATTCGGTAAGGTCCTCGAAGCCGTAGACGCGCCTGTATTCCCGTTTGTCGGGAATCCGTTCGACTACCGAGCGGTTTCTTTTCAAAAGCTCCACGATAGAGTAAACGTCCACCCATATCTGGTTTACGCCGTCCTTCTGCGATTCGTCGAAGATTAGCTGCAGACCGAAGTGCAGATGCGGCGTCTTGATGTTGTTGACGTTTTCCTTATAGCTGTAGCCCGTCATGCCGAGGTAGCCGATGACATCTCCTGCCTGCACGATTTGCCCCTGCTCCAACCCCTCGGCAAAGGGGCGGTCCTTGCGAAGGTGAGCGTAGTAATAATACCGCTGTCTGTCCATGCTGCGTATGCCGATACGCCAACCGCCGTACCGGTTCCAGCCCACGGCCTCGACCACGCCTGTCTCCACCGCCACCACGGGCGTGCCGATGCCGCCCAAAAGGTCGTTGCCGAGATGTTTACGCCTAAAGCCGTAGGAGCGGCCGTCGCCGAAGTCGTCGTAGTGGGAAAAGCCGAAGCCCTTGGCGATGGGCAAAAACGCCTTCAGACCGTAATGTGCCTCCCAGCGCTTCTGGCCGCTCTCGTCCACCCTTTCCATGCGGTACAGGCCGACAAAGCCGCCGAGCACGGCGCCGTACGCCTTTCTGTAATACGAAAAGAGCTTCATGCCCGCCGCGAGGCTTTCCGCGCTCTGGCCGGCCTTGAGCTTTTCGACGAACGAATCCATATCGCTGTTTTTGTAGCGGCTGAAGACGCCGCCGTATTTTGCGCCCAGGTAAGAGAGAATGTCTATCCAGTCGACATGCGTATCGGTCTCATAGGAGGCGAGGTCGTATTCCAGCGCCCGCGCCAGAACCTTTTCGGGGATATTGAAATCCACCCATTTGATGTATCCGCTTTTGCCGTCGACTTCGAGGGAGGGCGGGGCGAGGACCAAAGACAGCGTAAGCGCCAGCATGACCGGAAACGCCGCCGCGGCAAGCGTCGCTTTTCTGAACAAAACCCGCACCGGACACTGCACCACCGTTTCTGAACCTTCTCCCTACAATGTATGCGAAGACGGGCGGCGGTATTAGAAAAAATGCCGCTTTCGGCGGCAAAAGAGGTCGGATTTGAAAATTTAGGGCTAATCGCCAAGCAGTATGCTTATCTCGCCGCTTTCCAAGGCCTTGGTGCTGCCGTCGGCGAGGCGGACCAAAAGCCGCGCGCGGTCGTCTATGCCGAGCGCCGTCGCTTTAAACTGCCGGCGCGCCTGCCGTACGGAAATCTCCTTTCGCAGCCCGACAAGATACTCCCTGTATTCCGAGAGCAGAGCCGGCCGGCCGACGGTGAGGGCGCCGGTGTCGAAAAGCGACAGCACCTCCCTGTATATGGCGGCGATGAGGGCGGCGCGCTCGAATTTCCGGCCGGACACTATATAGAGCGAGGTCGCGACGTCTGTTAGCTCCTGCGGGAAATCCTCCTTTTTCTGGTTTGCATTAAGGCCGATGCCAAGCGCTACCTGCTGTACGCGCCCGGTCTCCGCTTCGCTTGTCATCTCGGTGAGTATGCCGCAGAGCTTTTTGCCGTCTATAAGTATGTCGTTGGTCCATTTTATACCGGCAAGGAGGTTGCACTTTACCTTCAGCACGCGGACGACCGCTACCGCCGCCAGCACGGTCAGAAGCGCCGCGTCCTGCACCGGTATGTCCGGGCGGAGGATGGTGGTCATCCATACGCCTCCCGGGCTGTCGGAGAAAAATGCCCGCCCCAGCCTGCCCCGCCCCGCCGTCTGCCGCGCCGCCGTCACAAGGGTGCCGTGGGGCGCGCCTCTTTCGCCTAAGAGCTTGGCGAGGGTATTGGTGGATTCGGCGCTCTCATAAAAATACACCGGCGCGCGCATCTTGCCCAAATGCCGGACAAGCTCGCGGCGGTTGAGAAGGTCGGCGCTTAAGACCAGACGGTAGCCGACATTGGTGCGGGCCTCGATGTTATAGCCCTCGTTTCGCAGGCCGCGGACGGCCTTGAAAACGGCACAGCGGGAAACCCCCAGCTGGCCGCTCATAACCTCGCCCGACAAATACCCGTCATGCCTCATAAGAAGCTTTAAAACAGCGTCTCTGGTCATATGCGTTTCGCCCCTTTCGCCGTGTCTGGCAAAATACCCGCGCCGCCGGGCTTTTTTGCCGCATATCGGCCGGTTTTTGGAACATCGGCGCGACCGCCTGATTTTTTTTCGGAGCAGTTGACAAACCAACCGCGTCATGTTACAATATTCAAGCGTTCTGACACGCGGGTGTAGTTCAATGGCAGAACCCTAGCCTTCCAAGCTAGTTGTGTGGGTTCGATTCCCATCACCCGCTCCACGCCCGCGGTCTAAATTCGCGCGCCGCGGGTTTTGTTTTGCGAAAACAGCGCCTGCGCAAAGCCCCGCCTGTATTCGCGCGTTTGGATTGTGCGCCTGTAGCTCAGGTGGATAGAGCAACTGCCTTCTAAGCAGTGGGCCAGGGGTTCGAGTCCCTTCA
>ENA-UOYA01001477-UOYA01001477.1-activated-sludge-metagenome-genome-assembly--contig:-NODE-1477-length-24760-cov-5.243635_pt1 | contig 24760 bp, 22 predicted proteins | sample MGYA00238163_ERZ764804 | MGnify/ENA primary metagenome ERZ764804 (study PRJEB28919, sample SAMN05720223) | activated sludge metagenome | isolation source: Anaerobic digester | place: Hong Kong... | reverse complement strand
GAAAATCTATTTTGCATTACTAACGGCATCCATTGTTCTAAAACTTCTGGATTTTGGTTAAACTTCATGTTGTCAAAAAGTGGGTTTTTGACTAATGCTTCGTATCTTTTCTTTAGAAATTCTACATTCTCTTTACCCCAAACAAAACTTAAATGTGGAACTTTATTAATAAATTCTCTTGGAGATGTGAGGATATTATTTTTAACCAAATAACTCCAAAATTGCTTCGAAATTTCAAATTGCTCACAGATTTTTATTGCTTTTGAAACATCTACACCATTTTCCTTTTCAGGAGTATAGTTTAACTCACAAAAAGCTGAATGTCCAGTTCCGGCGTTATTCCAAGCATCAGAACTTTCTAAAGCTGGCTTGTCAAGTCGTTCAAAAATGGTTATCGACAAACTTGGATTAAGTTGTTTTAGTAAAACTCCAAGTGTTGCAGACATTATACCTGCGCCAATGAGAACAACATCTGTTTCCTTGCCTATATCCATCGTTATATCATTTTTCTACTCAAATAATCTTGAAGCATAATTGTAGCCGCAATTTCGTCAACCAATGCTTTGTTTTGACGTTGCTTTTTCTTCAAACCACTATCAATCATCGTTTGAAATGCCATTTTGGAAGTAAATCTTTCATCAACTCTTTCCACTACAATATCGGGAAATGCAGCTTTAAAATTTGAAACAAATTTTTCGATTATCGGAGCACTTTCTGATGGTTGACCATTCATTTGCTTTGGTTCACCAATAAGCACTTTAGAAACATTTTCTTTGGAAAAATAATCCTTTAGAAATGTAATTATTTCTTTTGAAGGTATTGTGGTTAAACCCGAAGCAATTATTTGAAGTTCATCGGTAACGGCTAAACCCGTTCGCTTAATTCCGTAATCGATGGAGAGAATTCTTGGCATTTATTTTTCTTTCAAAGATAATGAATAAACGAACTTGTTTTATATTTACAAAAAATTTCTAATAACATGACCCATTTACAATCCACTATAGAAAATGCTTGGCAAAATCGTGAATTATTAAAAGAAGAAGCAACACAAAATGCCATAAGAGAAGTGATAAATTTACTTGATGCTGGAACACTTCGTGTTGCTGAGCCAACAGCTAGTGGTTGGCAAGTGAATGAATGGGTAAAAAAAGCCGTTGTAATGTATTTTCCTATTCAAAAAATGGAAACTTTTGAAGTAGGTATTTTTGAATATCATGATAAAATCCCGTTGAAAAGAGGTTATGCTGAAAAAGGTATTCGTGTTGTTCCACATGCTGTGGCTCGTCATGGCGCATACATTTCTAAAGGTGTTATTATGATGCCAAGCTATGTGAATATTGGTGCATATGTTGATGAAGGCACTATGGTAGATACTTGGGCAACTGTAGGTAGTTGTGCTCAAATTGGTAAAGACGTTCACCTTTCTGGTGGTGTGGGAATTGGTGGCGTTTTGGAACCATTACAAGCTGCACCAGTAATTATTGAAGATGGAGCATTCATTGGTTCGCGTTGTATAGTAGTTGAAGGTGTTAGAGTTGAAAAAGAAGCTGTTCTTGGAGCTAACGTTTGTCTTACTGCTTCCACAAAAATAATAGATGTTACAGGAAATGAACCTGTTGAATATAAAGGTTATGTTCCATCTCGTTCTGTAGTAATTCCGGGAAGTTATACCAAGAAATTTGCTGCTGGAGAATATCAAGTGCCATGTGCATTAATCATTGGGCAAAGAAAACCATCAACAGATTTAAAAACATCTCTTAACGATGCTTTGAGAGAATATGATGTAGCAGTTTAAAAGTTTTTATCAATTAAGCATGAAGCTAAAAGAATATCCTATTTCGTTCATCAATTCGTTAAAATTACTTTCAATACCCATTGAAAAGTTAAACGACAATAGGAATTCTATTCCTGTAATAGTTTCGCTGACTACAATTGCATCGCGATTGAGTAAAGTTCATATAACTTTGAGAAGTGTTATGAACCAAAGTGTAAAACCAGAAAAAATCATTTTGTGGATAAACGAAAATGATAGAGAGAAAATACCTCCAACTTTATCAAAACTTACTGGTAGTTTATTAGAAATTAAATTTACACCACACAAAAGTTCTCACAAAAAACTTATTCCAACTTTGGAAATGTTTCCAAATAAAATCATCGTTACATGTGATGATGATTTAATTTATGAAAAAAAATGGTTAGAAAAGCTCTATGAAACACATTTAAAATTTCCGAAGGATATCATTTGCAACAAAGCTCGTCGAATAGGTCTTTATAATCAAAATGAATTGTTAGACTACTCACAATGGAAGTACAATACTGAAAATGATTTTAGAAAAAATTTAGCCATTGGTGAAGGTGGGATTTTATATCCGCCTGACTCACTCTACAACGTAGTTACTGATTATGAGTTGGCATTAGAATTAACACCAAATGCCGATGATTTATGGTTTAAAGCAATGGCTTTACTCAATAATACCAATGTTCGACTAGCAGAAAATCCTTCAAAGGTTTTTATACCAATTCCTGGAACGCAAAAAATTTCATTGAAAAAAATTAATGTTTCACAGAACAAAAACGTTGTACAACTTCAAAACTTAATCAATCATTTTGATTTGAAATTTAATTAGAGTCTATTCCTATTGGAGTTTTTATTACCTTATTCTTTCGAGTGTTTTCCCTGATAGAATAATTCTTTTTCCAGGTTTCTTCGTTCACATAACCTCGCTTGTGATCGAGGTGCACACAAATAGCAGAGTAACGAATTTGCTTAGATTTTAATCCTTTATTGAACAATCTTTCGCCAAGTTCTCTATCTTGTCCACCATATTGCATTTCCTGATTGAAGCCATTAACTTCCATCAAATCTTTTTTCCATCCTGATGAATTATGACCATTCCATGATGCATTTGTTGGTGTGATGAAGTTTAGAAAATTTGACAAAAATCCTTGAGCAACAAATTTTATGTTTTTATAACTTTTTGGCAATCCATTGGCAGTTAACCACTTCAAATCAAAACATCTTTGATTTATTATATCATCTTTAGAAATTAATTCGGAAATTGACATAGGAAGTTTAAAATATCCTCCTGAAAGAAAATAACCTTCTTGCCTGTAATCAATATGCGTTTGAACAAAATCATTTCTTGGAATACAATCTCCATCAGTAAAAATAAGATAATCAGAATTTGATGCTAAGATTGCTTTATTCAATATTTGCGACTTTTGAAATCCATTATCTTCCTGCCACACATGAATGATTGGAATTTCGATTTCAGCTCTTAGTCTATCAATAAGGTTTTTTGTTGCTTCTCTTGAACCATCATCAGCAATAATTATTTCAAAATCCTTATAGGTTTGCACACTAAACCCTATAATGACTTTTTCGAGCCATTTTTCTGAATTATAAGTACTAAAAATTACTGATGCTTGCATAGTTTCTTTTAATTTATTGCAAAAATACTCTTTTTAATGTTTGTCAATACCATTTTCAATGTAGGTAACATGATGCTTTTTGTTATAACTTCTAACAGCGTTATTAAAAGCTATTTTTTCTTGATTTACATAGTTTCTAGAATGATCTAGATGTAAACAAATTGCCGAATATCTAATTTGTTTTGATAACAAACCTAAATTGAATAATCTTTCGCCCATTTCGCGGTCTTCACCACCATACTCTAATTGTTCATTAAATCCATTTATCGCTAAAATATCTTTCTTAAAACCAGAAGAATTGTGACCATTCCATGAACGTTTAGTTGGTGTAACCCAATTCATAAATGAAGCAAAATATTTATTTTTAACTAGCTTTGTGAGTTTAAAATTAAGCTTTAATCCTTTGTTTTTCAACCAAAAAACATCAAAACAATCTTGGTTTAAAATATTTTCATCATTGATAGATTTAGAAATAGTCATAGGCAGTTTGAAATAACCTCCCGAAAGAAAATAGCCTTCTTGTTTGTTTTTCAAATGCATTGCCACAAAGTCTTTTCGAGGAATACAATCACCATCGGTAAAAAGAAGATAATCTGTTTTTGACTTTAGAATGGCTAGATTTAGAATTCTACATTTTCTAAACCCCAAGTCTTCGTGCCAAATGTGTTGCAATGGATTTTTGAAAGTATTGCGAAGCTTGTCAATAACTTCTTTTGTTTTTTCGCTCGAACCATCATCTGCAATTATTATTTCGAAATCTTTTTCAGTTTGAGCGGCATAGCCTAGTAAAACTTTGCGCAACCATTCCTCTGAATTATATGTTGAAATAATAACCGACAACTTCATATTATACAAACATAAAGAATAAATCAGATTTTTGACAAATGTTTAATCTTACTTTTTTGAGAAATTAAAAAAATATATTTTTACAGAAAAAATACAATGTTTGACCACTACCTTATTACTCGGTTTAATCTTAGAGCTTCTTTTTGGAACACAACCAAAAACAATGAAAAGTTACTTACTGATGAATGGATGGAAAATAGAATGTGGTTATTCGAAAATTTTTGTTTCCCCACAGTAGTTTCCCAAAGTAATAAGAACTTTAAATGGTTACTTTTTTTCGATGAAAATACAAAGGAAATTTATAAAAACAGAATAGAAAAACTGGTTGAAAATTATCCTCACTTTGTTGTTTTTTTTATAAATGGAATGGATGCTTTCTATGGAGAATTGACAACATATATAAAGCAAAATTCTAGCGACAAACCCTATCTCATCACATCAAGAATAGACAATGATGATAGTATTCATAAAGATTTTATTAATGAAATTCAAAAACAATTTAAACAACAAGATTTCTGTGCCATTGATTTTATTGCTGGATATTCTATTCAAATTGAACCGCAATTTATATTGGGCAAAAAAGAGCAGTTATTTAATCCGTTCATTAGCTTAATCGAAAAAAATGAAAACCCTGAAACTGCATTAAATAAAGATCACAGAATGTGGAAAAAAGAAAAAAGGGTTCTTCAAATTACCAATAAAAGGCTTTGGCTTTCAATCATCCATCACAAAAATAAAATAAACAAATTCGATGGTTATGGAAATGTAAGTTGGTCCGATATAAAAAATGATTTTACACTTTCAGATGAAGTCAATAAACTATTACAACAAAAATTAATTTCCTTCAGCCAATGGCGTTTATTGAGCTTGAAAAACTATATCAATCAAAAATTTGAGATAAAATTCAAATTACTAAAAAGAGCATTAGGCGTTTACAATTCATAATTTTATTATTTATGCTTGACAGTAACAAATGGCAAAATTTCCTTAAAGAACTTAGCAATCTGATATTTTTTTGGTTTTACAGCGTCATTTTCTTTTTCATTTTTAGGGTTGTATTCATCATCTTTTTTTACAAAAAAATTACCACAACATTTGAATTCTCTGAATACTTCAATGTTTTCCTAATGGGTTTTCGATTTGATTGTACCGCTATTGCCTATTTTCTGCTTATTCCAACAATTGCTTTATTATCATTGAGTTATTTTAATCATTTTAAAGCAATTAAGATAATCAGAAAAATTCACCAATTCCTTTTTGTAATCCTGTCTAGCATAATATGCGTTGTAACCATTAATTATTTTAAAGAATATGATGACCAATTCAACAATTTTATGTTTTTGGCATTATATGACGACCAAAAGGCTGTTATGCAAACCATTCTAGAATATTATCATCCATTTATAAATGGATTTGTTCTATTATTTTCGATAATAGTAGGTTTGCTTATTTTTAATAAATTTGAAAATAAAACATTCATCTACAGAGCATTAAAAAAGGCTAATTTCAAATTTAATAGACCTATAATTGTGTTCGTCTTTTTATTATTATTTGTGGCTGGAATTAGAGGTTCATTTTCATCAATACCTGTTTTACGTCAATACTCTGGTGTTTCCAAAGATGAATTTTTAAACAAAACTATCATCAATCCCTATCGTTCATTAAAATACGCTATCAGTGATTTCAATAGAGTGAATTTATTAAATTCAAAAAATCCTTTTCTTACAGAAAATGAATTTAAGAAACTCTACCCTTTTTCAAAAGTTACCGATGCTTTACATCACAAAACTAAAGGTCCAAGCATAGAAAAACCAAAACAAATTTTTCTAGTAGTTATGGAAAGCTATGACTCATGGCCTTTGATAGATAAGTATAAAGATTTTCATCTTTCTGATAATCTAAAAGATATTGCCTCTCGCGGAACACATTTTTACAACTTTTTGCCATCAGGCAATACTACTATAGATTCTTTTGGTGCAATAATGACAAATGTCCCTAATTGTGGCATAAATCTTAGCCATATTGGAACTGTAAATGAACCTTTTATTACTTCTATTTTTTCACAATTTAAGAAACTAGGTTATCAAACAAATCTTTATTATGGTGGATACTTGTCATGGGAAAACATAGGCGAATTGTCAAAATATGAAGGCGTTGATAGAGTTTTTTCTGGTGTAGATGGTGGAGGAAAAACTGATACTGGTGGCTGGGGAATTGAAGACGAAAAGCTATTTAATCTTGTTATGAAAAACACTGATAATGAAAAATATACTTTCAACCTAATCTTAACAACGAGTTATCATGCTCCATACAGTGTTGACTTAGAAGCAAAAGGTTTTCCATACAAATCAATCGATGATTTTCCTAGTGAAGCAAAAAAGCATTTTGATGGGTCAATGAATTTAAAAGAATTAGGACACCTTTGGTATGGAGATAAAGCTATTGGTGATTTTGTCAAAATTGCTGAAAAAAAATATAACAACAGTATTTTTTGTTTTACAGGAGATCATTTTGGGAGAAAATTTATCAATAGCAAACCAAACCTTTATGAAAAATCTTCAGTAGCATTTATAATGTATGGCAAGAATATTCCAGTTCAAAAGAATAATACTCCAGGAAGCCATATAGATATTATGCCAACTCTTTTTGAACTAATTGCTCCAAAAGATTTTGAATATTATAGTTTTGGTACATCTATGTTTGATAAAAAGGATTTTGGAATTGGATATCAAAAAATGATAACTCAAAATGAATTAGATTTTTTCCCCAATGATAAGAAACCTGAAAAGTTTTCTCTGAATTCTTCAAATAAAAGTTTTGATAAAACCCTTAAGAAAAAACACGATGAAATAATGTCTTTGGCTTGGTATTATACAATGAAAGGCAATGATTTAAAAAAGAAAAAATAGATTACAACCTTCTGTGTTTCCATCTTTTGTGTGTCCAAAGATAAAATTCTGGTGCTTCATGAATTTGCTTTTCTACTTTTCTCAAAAAAGTTTCAGTAATTTGATAATCGGGAATAGAATTCACATTATCTGAAATCAGCTCAATATCTGCCTGATAAAAACCTCTTTTTACTTTTTTAACTTTAAGAAAAACCACATTCATGTCGTATTTCTTTGAAAGAACCTCGGCACCAATATATACAGGAACTTCTATTCCCATAAATTTACTCCAATACGTTTGTGGCTTTACTTGTGGCGATTGGTCGCTTGCAAAACCATAGATGGCATGATTTCCTTTACTTTCATTTTGCTCTATGACACTTCTTGTTTCTTTTGTTGTGATTAAATAGGCTTTAAATCTAGAGCGAATTTTTTTTACAAGTTTATCAAAATAGGGATTGTTTACTTTTTTATAAATAGCAAATCCTTGATAACTAACACGTTCATTCATAGAAATAACCCATTCATAACTAGCATAATGAGCACACATTATAGCTATACTTTTATCCTTTTTCTCTAATTCCTTGATGATTTCAAGGTTAGAAAAGACAAATCTTTCTTCAATTTCTTTTCCAGAAATGCTCATGGTTTTTATCATTTCGAGGAACATATCACAAAGATGTTGATAGGATTTTTTTTCAATAATTAACCGCTCTTTTTCAGATAAGTGCGGCAAAGCCAATGCAATATTTGCTCTAACAACTTTTTTTCTGTAACCGATTATGTAATAAATTAGAAAATATACAAAATCCGAAAAAAAGTATAGTAATCTAAATGGAAGAATAGAAATCAGAAAAAGAATTGGGTATATGATAATAAAAGCAATAAATGACATTCAGTATTTTTTTATGCAAATATAACTATTTCCTAAGTTGAATTGGATTACTATATCTTTGCAAAAAATATTCTATGGAAATTAATCAAGAAGTTCACAAAGCTTTTGAAACAATACAGAATGGTGGAATTATTTTGTATCCAACTGATACCGTATGGGGAATTGGTTGTGATGCTACAAATGCTGAAGCTGTTAAGAAAATTTATGCTTTAAAACAACGAGAAGAAAGCAAAAGCATGATTGTACTGATGAATGGTGAAAAAATGATGTATAATGTATTCAAAGAAATTCCAGAAGTAGCGTGGCAAATTCTAGATTTATCTGAGAAACCAACAACATTAATCCTTGATAATCCAAAAAATATTGCTTCTAATATTATTGCCGAAGACAATACACTTGGCATTAGATTAGTGAAGGAACCTTTTTGTTTCAAGTTAATGGAAAGAATGAAAAAACCATTGGTTTCTACATCGGCTAATATATCAGGAATGCCAACACCAAAATCTTTCAAAGAAATTTCTCCCGAAATTTTAAATGGTGTAGACTATGTAGTAAATTTGCACCAAGAAAAAATTTGCAATAAACCATCAACGATTATTAAATTAACAAATGATAATCAAGTGAAGATTATTAGAAAATAAACCCAAAATTTTCATTCTGAACGAAGTGAAGAATCTCAAACAAAGATTATTAGATTGCAACGCTTCGCTCGGAATGACAAATAAGTAAAATGAATTACTCTACAGCGTTACAAAACCCAATTTTCAAAATCATTGCCCAAGCAAGTAACGAACTTGACTTGGAAAGCTATGTTATTGGTGGTTTTGTTCGTGATATTTTATTGAAAAGAGATTTCAAAAAAGATATTGATGTGGTTGCAATCGGTTCTGGGATTGATTTAGCCTTGAAAGTATCTGATTTGTTGCCCAATAAACCAAAGGTTCAGGTTTTTAAAACTTATGGCACAGCCATGTTGCGCTACAAAGAAATTGACATTGAATTTGTTGGAGCTAGAAAAGAAAGCTACAACTTTGAAAGTAGAAATCCTGTCGTAGAAATGGGAACTCTTAAAGACGACCAAGAAAGACGCGATTTCACAATCAATGCCATGGCTTTTTCTCTCAATGAAAATAATTTTGGAGAACTTATTGATCCATTCAATGGCATCAGTGATTTAGAAGACAAAATCATTAGAACGCCTTTAAATCCTGATATTACCTACTCTGACGATCCGTTGAGAATGTTACGTGCCATTCGATTTGCTACACAATTGAATTTTACTATTGAAGAAAAATCATTGCAAGCCATTGCCGACAACAAAGACCGAATTAAGATTATTTCTGGAGAAAGAATTGTTGATGAATTGAACAAAATTCTTTCTACAAGCAAACCTTCCATTGGATTTTTACATCTCTACAAAACAGGTTTACTCGATATCATTTTGCCTGAGTTGACAGCTCTGAATAACGTGGAAGAAATTGAAGGACAAACGCATAAGAACAATTTTTATCACACCTTAGAAGTAGTTGATAATATTTGTAAAAACACTGATGATGTTTGGCTACGTTGGGCAGCTTTGCTTCATGATATTGGTAAAGCGCCAACAAAGAAATTCAATAAAAAACAAGGTTGGACATTTCATGGGCATGAATTCTTAGGCGGAAAAATGGTGAAGAAAATTTTTGAAAGATTACACATGCCATTGAACCATAAATTGAAGTTTGTACAAAAAATGGTCACCATGAGTTCGCGTCCAATAATTTTGGCGGATGATATCGTAACAGACTCGGCAGTGCGACGATTAGTTTTTGATGCAGGCGAAGATGTCGATAACCTAATGACGCTTTGCGAAGCAGACATAACGACAAAAAATCCAAAAAAGTTTGAAAAATATCACAGGAATTTTGAATTAGTTAGAAAAAAAATTGTCGAAGTAGAAGAACGCGATAGAGTTCGTAATTTTCAACCACCTATTTCTGGTGAAGAAATCATGGAACTTTTTGGGCTCAAACCATCAAGAGAAATTGGCGTTTTGAAAGAAGCTGTAAAGGAAGCTATACTCGAAGGCGAAATTCAAAATGAATATCAAGCAGCTTATGATTTTGTTTTGAAAAGAGCCGAAAAATTGGGATTAAAAAAAGTATAAAATTTTGGAATTACATTAACTATTGTTTTATGTTTTATTACTTCTCTATACTTAATTTTGTAAAAATTAATAATTGTGAAAAAAGATAAATCGGTCATTTATTGGCTACTTACAGGTTGTGTTTTAGTTTTTGTTATGGTTGTTGTTGGTGGAATTACTAGATTGACAGGTTCTGGACTTTCTATGACCGATTGGCATCTAGTCACCGATACATTTCCACCTATGAATGAAGCAGCTTGGAACCAAGCATTTGAAGAATATAAAAAATTTCCTGAGTATCAAAAAATCAATAGTCATTTCACAATTGATGATTACAAATTCATTTATTTCTGGGAATGGTTTCATCGTTTCATAGCTAGAATTTTAGGTTTTGTTTTCATTATTCCTTTTATCTATTTTCTGATAAAAAAGAAACTCGATAATGAAACATTAAAAAAATGCTTTATTCTACTAGGAATGGGAGCATTACAAGGTTTTTTTGGTTGGTTCATGGTAAAAAGTGGATTGATTGATAATCCAGATGTAAGTCATTTTAGACTTTCACTACATCTAACTTTTGCATTCCTGACTTTTGCTTACACACTCTGGGTTGCATTGGATTTAATATATCCTGAAAAAAATACCATTATTTTACCATTGAGAAAGCTAGCCAGAATAACAATTATAGTTTTGTTATTACAGATAATTTACGGCGGATTTGTTGCTGGACTTGATGCTGGGTTTATTCACAATCATTGGCCAATGATGAGTGATGGTCAATTCATGCATGAAAGCGTTGTTCTAGAAAAAGAATCTTGGTTATTACGATTGACTGAAGGAAAAAGTGGTGTTCAATTTGTGCATAGAAACTTGGCTTACATTGTTGTATCGCTGATTTTATTTCTTTATTTCAAAAGCAAAAAATATTCACTTTCTGATAGCCAGAAAAGAGGATTGAATTTTCTATTACTTTTTGTTTTTGTTCAATTTTTACTCGGAATTTTCACATTACTATATCAAGTTCCTCTTTGGCTTGGTGTGACACATCAAGCAGTTGCATTTTTTCTATTGGCAGCTATGACTTACACACTTCATAGATTTAGTAAATAATTTTATATAAAAAAAGCACTCATCAATGATGAGTGCTTTAATCTGACCCAACATCAGATTTAACAAACAAACTAAACTTCAATTTTTATCAAGCAGTTACACCTATTTTTGCAATATCAGTATCTGCTTTTATGTGAGCTGCATTAGCTCTACCACTTGGATCTTGGTTTTCTTGCCATTTTGGTATCCATTTACGAACTGTTTGGGCAGCACTCGTTTGTGGATAATATTTATGAAATATTCTTCTGTAGAAAAAAGCTTCTTTGGTTGCTGGAGTATTGTATGGAAATATTTCGGCAGCCATCTCCATTTCATCATCTGTAACTTTAGAAGAACAATATTCAATCAAAGTATCAATCCAGTTATATCCTACTCCATCAGAAAATTGTTCTTTCTGTCTCCACAATACTTCTTTTGGTAAATAGGGTTTTTCAGGTGTGTCAAAAGCTTTTCTTAATATATATTTTTCAACTCCTGCATAAGTTTTTGGAAGTTTTTGTTCACCTTCAATTTTCATAGCTACATCTAGAAAAGCTTTGTCAAGAAAAGGAACACGTGCTTCTAATCCATGAGCCATCGTTGATTTGTCAGCTCTCAACAAATCTGCTGTGAATAATTTTTGAACTCTTTCTATTGTTTCTTTTGTAAAATCCTCAGTTGAAGGAGCATTTCTAAAATATAAATATCCACCAAAAACCTCATCCGCACCTTCACCAGAAAGGACAACTTTTATACCTTTTTCCGTTATCGCTTTTGATAAGAAATACATAGGCGTACTAGCTCGTATTGATGTTACATCATAGGTTTCTAGATGCCAAATTAATTTATCTAAGATTTCTATTCCTTGTTCAATAGTGAAATGAACCTCATGATGGATGGTTCCAAGAAACTCAGCAACTTTTCTTGCAGCAACAGCATCTGGAGCTTCTTTATCCAAACCGATAGAGAATGAATGAAGCTCTTTTCCTTTTTCTCTTAATAATCTCGCTGCAATTGAAGATGTCAATGATGAGTCCAAACCTCCAGATAAAAGAACTCCTATAGGCACATCACTCATCAATCTTTTCTTTGTGGCTTCGGTTAATTTTTCTCTTAACAATTCTAAATCAACACTTTCTGTGCAAGCTTTAAAATCTTCGTATTCAGGTTTGTAATATTTCACAAAACCTGTTTGAGCTGTGTAGTAATGTCCTGGAGGAAAAGTTGAAAATGTTTTACATTGGTCTGCAAGTGCTTTCATTTCTGAAGCAAAATACATTCTTCCTCTATCATCCATACCATAGTAGAGAGGTTTTACACCAAGTGGATCACGACCTGCAATGTAATCGTCACCATCAACGACTACAAAAGCAAAATCTCCATCGAGCATGTCAACAAAATCATAACCATATTTTTCATAAAGATGAACGATTACCTCCGAATCGGATTTTGTTCTAAATGTATGATCTTTTAGTATTGTGTTTCTCAATTCTTGATGATTATAAATTTCACCATTGTGAACCATCCATGCTGTAGATGTTCCTTGTATTGGTTGTCTACCTGAATGCAAGTCGATTATTGATAACCTCTCGTGAGAAAGAATGTGTCCATTATCAGTTATGTGTAAATCACTTTCATCTGGACCACGATGAGCCATTCTTTTTGATAATTCTTTTACAAGCTCTTCATCTTTACCTTTACCTATTATTGCTAAAAATCCACACATATTACCTTTTATTTAATTTGATAAGGCAAAAATGTATAATTTGTTTATATTAATAACGTAAAAATAGAATTTGGTTAAACTAATAAACTAAAAAAAGTAATTTAGTGTAAATATTAAATTTTTACATGCTAAATTTTCAAAATAAATTAAAAGCTGAAAGTTTGAGCAATTCAAATAATAACAATTTATAAAACTGTTTCCCCAAAGGTGATTAAATTATTATCTGTATCAAGGATTGAGAATTCTATTTGACCCCAAGGTTTTGTTTGCAATGCGCCGTTTGGGTGAATGGGCACTTTATTATCAAGTAACGAAGCATACATATCTTTTATATTGTTTGTTCGAATATATACTTGACCATAATTTTCGTCTATGTTAAGGTTTTTATATTCAAAAAAATGTAGCTCTATTTTATCCTTTTTTAGCATTAAATAACCATCATAATCATGAATGTCTGCTCGTTCAAAACCCAAATTGTTTTGATAAAACATTAATGTTGTTTTTTTATCTCGCATGGGCAATTTTGGATGAATAGCTAGATACATATGTTTATATTTTGAGGAATAAAAGTACCAAAAAAAATAATTACCTAATCAAAATAGTGTATAAAATATTCTTTATTATTAAAATCAAACTTATCACCTATAGATTTGCCAATCAAACATTTAGCAAGAGGAGATTCTGATGAAACAGCAAAGACAGTAATATCATCTATAACTATTTTTGGCAATGCAACTGAAATAAAAAGTGTCAATTCATTGACTTTTACAAGGCTGCCAAAAGATATTTTAGAGCTATTCTTGTTGATGTCAATAGTTTGTAAAATTGATAAATGCTCCATAGCTTCTTGAAGCTTAAAACTCAGTTTCTCTTGTTCTAAATGCATCATTGATAAAGCAGTTTCGTGCTTATCACCAGCCGAACTTTTTGCATCATTTTGTGCATCCAAGGAAAGAGATTCTATCATGTCTTTATAAACATCAATTCTATCCTGAACCAACTGCTTATAGTATTCAAGTATTTTTTGTTTCATAAATAAAAAAAGCCAAATTACTTTGGCTTTATGTTTTAAAAATCGAATTTATAACTTGCTCCACCCAAAATCTGAAGACCTTGTACTGGATAACTCAACCAACGTTGATAGTTTTGATTAGCAAGATTATTACCTTTCAAAAAGAAAGTTAAACGCTCATTATGCTTGTAACCAAGATGTGCATTCAAGTCGAAGTATGAGTCTAAAGTTACATTTTCAATAGGATAATCTATCAGCAAAGAACTGTGTACGAATTGGTCTTTTCTTTCTCCAACAAAAAACAAATTAGTTCCTGCATACCATTTTGGTGTAATTGTAATATCTAGGTTAGCACCCATTTTTAGGCTAGGCAAATTCCATGCTTCTTTGGCAACATCTGTAGAATAGCTACTAAATGTTCCGTTGATTCCAAAGGAAACATTTTTGGAGAAATCAGCTTTCAATTCACCAAAGAAACTCACTGTTTTTACTTTGTCATATACTACATCAAATGAGTTACCATATGTATAACCTTCTGTATTTGCATTATCGTCGTCAAAACCATTGTGTTTAAATAAAGGTTTGTTTTCCTCGTTTGTATAACTTCCTCTAATGTTGTAGCTCACACTATTCGCCAATTTTCCTTTCAGTCCTGCGTAAATATCATACTTTTGATCTGTTGGTGCAATTGCTAGAGTTGGCGATAAAAAGAAATTGGTATCAACAAAATCTTTATAAGAATTTTGTTTTAGCGAACCTTCTAGTCCTGCATAAAAAATCATTAAATCACCCACTAATCGATATGTTCCTGTTACTTGTGGATAGATAAAAAACTTGTTGTCTCCTCCTTCGCTAGCAATTGAATAAAATAATCCAATACCAGCATTTACGGTTAAATCGTCTTTTTGTAAACGAATACTTGGCGAAAAACCAACGTTTGTAAATCCATATTTATAGGAGTTTCCACCAAAGAAAGACTTGTCAAATTCTCCACTGATGTAATCTAAAATAAAATTTGCATTGAATTTTTCTTCAATTATATCAAATTCCATTGATGGTTTAACAACAAATCTGTTTTCTGCTGAACCAAAAGCATCCCAAAAACGATTGAATTTTAAGGTACTTTCTTTCAAAAAGCTGTCGCTCAATGCCAATCTTCCACCAAAATATAGGTTGTGATAGGTTTGTTTTTCGTCAATTCCGTCAATTGTTGCATCATCAAAAAATGTTGGATGTAAACCATACCAATTATATATCTGATGTTGATAACCCAAATCAGCATTCCATCTCATGGCACGAGTTCTGCTACCATAAGTTAAATCGAGTGATGTATTCGAAAATTTATCATCAAGCGTAACATCTTTAATACCACCTTGAGACGATATATGGCGTAACATTCCACCAAAATAATCTGTATTGGAAACATTTTGTGAAACAAAAAGCTCCGCATTGGCTGTTCCATAATTTCCAGCTGCTAGCGTCACATAATTGCTAAATATTTTTTCTTGCTCCGACTTTTCAACGTTAGCAGCACGACCTTTGGATGGTGTAAACGTTGATGCAACTGGAAATGAAAAAATATTGTATTGAATATTTTCTTTATTAGCTGTTTCTTCATCATCAAAAGAAGGTGTTTCTTTAACTTTAAAAGCATCTGAAATGGTTGGAGAATATGGTTTCACAACGTTTACAACCTCTGTACCTATATTGTCATCTTTCTTCTGTGCCGATACTTGATAAAAACCTGCTACTAGAAGTGCTATGGCTAAACTGTTTTTAAATGTATTTTTCATAGTGAGTAGGTTTAGTTTTGAATTGAAGAATTAGTTTTTGCTTCTTGACTTTTAATTGCGTTAAGTTCATTTTGTGCTTCTTCAACTACATCTGGATAAGTTGTAAAGTTTTTAATCACACTTTCAAGAATGTATGTTGCTTGAAAACTATCTTTTAAACCATAGAAATTTTTAGCCATAACAATCAATCCTTTAGCACCAAAATATTTGTATGCCGAATAATCTTTTGCTAGTTTTTGAACTGCTTTGTTAGAGTCGTCATATTTGGCATCTTTATTTTTAAAATAGGCATCATAATATAGAGCTTCGGCTGCCAATTCACCTTTTGCAATGGTCAATAATTTGGCGTAAGCCGAACGAGCTTTAACCTCATCATTAGCTTTCACTGCAGAACGTGCCACAATAATTTGCGCATCACTTTTTACCTTATTATCTGTTTTTGGGTTTGCCAATACTTTGTCAGCATAAACCACAGCATTAACATAATCTTGTTGTTCATAATAAGCACGCATCAAATTGGCTTGTGCAAAAGTTACGTTTTGTGGAAAATCGGCTTCTGTTTCTAGGCGTTTTAATACAGGAATAGCTTTGGTGTAATCGTCTTTTTTCAAATGAATTTCACACAATCTCGCCAATGATTGTTCGGTATATTCACTTCTTGGTTTACTAACAACAAACTCGTAGTTAGGAACAGCATTTGCCTCTAAACCATCTGTGTAATAAGATTGTGCCAAATAGAAATTAGCTTTCAACGAATGAATTCCATTTGGAAACTTTGATACATAACCACTTAGCGCGGTGATGGCTTGCTTGGTATTGCCTTGTAAAAACTGTTTTTCAGCGTATTCATAGGTGTCGTTATCCAAATCTGCATCAGAAACCTCAACAAAATCCAATGTTCTTACCCAAGATGCATATTCATCAACTTTACCATTATCCATATAGATTAACCTTGCCGTAGAAACTGCTTCAACTGCTTCTGGAGTTCTAGGAAAATCTGCAGCGACTTTTTTGAATTTGGCTATAGCCAAATCATCTTTTTGAGCGTTGTAATACACCAAACCTTGACGCAAAATTGCTTTGGCAGCAAATGAACCGTTTTTAAATTCATTCAAAAGTTGGTCATACGTTTTGATTGCCAAGTCTGTTTTGTTTTCGGTTACATACGTATTTCCAAGCTCAAACAAAGCATCATCGCGGTATTGTGAAGTTTTGAAGTTTTGCAAAAACTTGTTGAAATCTTCTATTTTTCTATCGTTTCTGCTTACAAAACCGTAGCTAATTGCTTTTTGAAAAGCAGCATAATCTGCGTCAACACCTTTTAAATCAATGGCTTTGTTGTAAGCTTCCATTGCTGGCCAATATTTTGAAGTAACAAAACGACAATCGCCCAATCGCAAATAAGAGTCGTTCAATCGGGTTTTATCATCTTTTGTCAAATCGATTTGTTTTTGAAAATAATCACCCGCTTTGTCGTATTCTTTCAATTTGAAATAAGCATACGCCAAGTTGTAATTGAAGTTCTTGAATTCAGGAGTATTTTTTGCCTCAGCAAAACCTTCAAACTGTTTGTAACTCAATGACGCGTTGCTAAAATCGTCTAAAATATATTCGGTTTCAGCTTTCCAAAAAGTTGCGCGTGCCGTAAACTTTGCATCTGCTTGCTCATTGATAGACTTTTTGAACATTTTGAGTGCTTCTTGATAATCACCATCAGTATAAAGTTCCAATCCGCGATAGAATGTTACTTTTTGATAAGCCGCTTTATTTTTGAAACTTTTGTTTTTTTCCAATAATACCAAAGCTTCTTTATAATTTTTTGAAGTGATATAAGAATTAATCAATAGATTTTCTATTTCATCTTTGGCAGGTGAAGTTGGATATTTATTCAAAAAAGACGAAAGCACATCAGGCACAGATTGATAGGAATTACCTATTTCATAACTCAATTTTGCATAATTCAGATTGGCATCTTCCTGAATTTTTTTATCAAAATCCATTTCCGAAGCATTTTTAAACGCGTTCAGGGCTTGTTGCTTCTTGTCGGTTTTCAAATAACTTTCTCCAAGGTGATAATAGCCATTTTGGGCAACGCTGTCATTTCCTCCAATTATCTTATTGAACTGCGCAATGGCATTTTCATAATCTTTTTGTTGATAATAGGTATATCCCAACTGATAGAAATCGGTGTTGCTCCACTTCCCTTTTTTGCCTTTGTATTCTTTCAAATAAGGTAAGGCTTTGTCGTATTGTTTTAAATTGAAATAGCTTTCTCCAATAATTTTATTGAGTTCTGATTTTTCCATTGCATTAGAACTAGGCATTGCTGCTACACCAAGATCTATCGCTTTTTGAAAATTACCCAATTTAAAATTCATATCGGCTTGAAAGTAGGACAACTTTTCTTTGTATTTCTCTTCACCTGAAACTTGATCAAAATATTTATTAGCTTCTTCATAATTATCGTTTTCATAATTCATGAAACCTAAGTAATACTTAGCTTGAGAACCATAATTTTTTGAATTCACTACTTTGTTGAAATAAGCTGTTGCTTGCTTTTTATCTTTGGCAGTGAAGTAGGCATACCCTTTTTGGAAATTGAATTTTTCACTTTCCTCATAAGTCAAGCTGCTTTCGTCCACTTTTTCAAAATATTCTAAAGCTTGTGGATACTTTCCTTCTTCAAAATAATATTGAGCAACTTCGGCAAAAGCCTGATTTTGCTTTGAACTCGTTGGATAATCTTTTACAAAATCTTCCATCAACTCATCTGCATTGGCTTGATTAAGATGAATAGCACAATTGGCAATATAATATGCACAATCCGCCTGAACTTCTTGTTCGCCAACGTTTGACTTTACTTTGTCAAACAATATTTGTGCAGATTGATATTGTTTATCTTTATACAAACTCAAGGCTTTGTCATATTCTGAGAGCTTGTGAGTGTAAATATCGGTCTGTTGTGCTGATAGTTTCAAGATTCCCATAAAGGAAAAAATGAACAACTGTATTGATTTATTGCGCATTTTCAATAATTTTTTTCAAAAATATTATTCTATTAGGTACAACGAAAAAAGTATCATTTTTATTATAAACATTGTTTTAAACAATTTTGCAAGACATCTAAAAATTATTTTGAATACATGGTTTTACTTTATTATTTTTACCAAATAATCAAACTATCATGTCAGATACTATTGTTTCTCTTAAAAATGTTACCATTTACCAAAGCAACCGCGTGGTTTTGTCTCAAATAAACCTTGATGTAAAAAAAGGTGAATTTTTATATATCATTGGGAAAACGGGTACTGGAAAGAGTAGTTTGATGAAAATTATTTATGCCGATTTGCCTCTAACCGAAGGCGAAGGTCAAACGGCTGGTTACGATTTACACAATCTAAAAGAAGACGATATTCCTTTTTTGAGAAGAAAACTGGGTATTGTATTCCAAGATTTCCAGCTTTTACCAGATAGAACTGTTCATGATAATCTTGAGTTTGTACTCAAAGCTACTGGATGGAAAGACAAAGCCGAAATGGACAACAAAATTGATGCTGTGTTGAGTAGTGTGAATATGTCAAACTTTACTAACAAAATGCCACACCAACTTTCTGGTGGTGAACAACAGCGAGTTGCCATTGCAAGAGCTTTGCTAAACGATCCAGAAATCATTCTAGCCGATGAACCAACAGGAAATCTTGACCCACAAACAAGTGCCGAAGTAATGGGCGTTTTAAGAAAAATCAACGAGCAAGGTAGAACAATTATTATGGCTACACATGACTATGCATTGTTGATGAAATTCCCATCTAAAACATTGAAATGCGAGGACAACACTATTTTTGAAGTGGTTCAAAGAACGGTGTAAACCATTTTCTTTCTTGTATTATTTTTGCCAAAAGTAGAACCACTAACGGAAATGTTATTACGTGGAAACGATCGCCTTGTCCGCAAGAAATTCCCGAAACAGCATAGTTCATTACTAAATAGATTGAAATCCAAAAAAACAAATTTGGTTTTTTGATGTTCATCAGAATAAAATATAACGATGCCAGAATTCCGAGTAAGGTAAATAATCTATTTTGCCATTTAGTAATACCAAATATGACAGCTTTTGAAATGCTAAAGCTACTTCTTTGCAGTACATTTTTACAATCTTCTATGCAAGTGTTTCCTGTTTTTGAGTTTTCTATAAAATCTTGTATGTAAGCTTTCAAAAGATTTTCAGTGTTGTTTTTTATTTGAAAAATAAAATCTTCCGAAGCAATCTTTGCCTGATCTTTACACTCAAAACTAAAAATATATTCAGCTCTTGGATTGTTTATTTGTTCATATTCTTTTCCATACTCAATACACTTGGCTTTGCTGCCTAAATAGTTATAATAAGTAACAGAGTCTATATAACTCAAAGTGAAATTTCCAAATTGGTATTTCAAACCAGCACATTGAACAAAAATTAAAAACAATGCGCCATAAATTGCCCAATTGTACTTAGATTTTATGTTTTTCCAAATAATTTTAGAGAAGTAAATGAATAAAAGGATAGCGTATATTTTTGCTCCAGGTTTTATGAGCATCAGTAGCAGAAATACAGTAATTGAAAAAGCTAGAAATTTGAAATTCGCACTCTTGTAATACAACATCAAAAAATAATATCCCACAATAAAACCAAACATAAATATGTTTTCTGTAAGCAAATGAAAAACTAGAGCTATATTTCCGAAAAAGAAAATCGAGAAAATCGTTAGCCAAAACGCGGTGTTTCGCTTAAAATAGTTCTTTGCGATTTCAAAAAAAACAATAAAAAAGCCAGCAAAACAAATAAAGTTAGTCAACACTCCAAACTGATAGATGAATTGATCTTTTGCTCCAAATAGATAAGGAATACCGTTTATTATTGCCATCAAAATAGGCCTGTAGTTGTGACCACGATGAAAAACAAACAAGTTTCTTGCTGACTCCATATAGCTAAACGAGTCTGGGTAAATAATTCCTTGACTGCTTGATTGAACAAAAAAATCCAAAAGCAGTATGCTACTCCATGCAATTAAAACTATCAGAAAATGAAAACCATATCTTGAAAAAAAGTTCATGTATTATGATTTTGGCTTTTTATAAACATGAGGGTTTTCCTTGATGCCTTTTTTGAAAATTTTTCTAACCATCATTCTAAGCTGAGCATCAAATCTTAAAACTAAATCTGTTAGTTTGTTCTCTGGTCTTCCTCTAAAAGAAGTTACATGAAATGTATCTTCTTTGCGCATGGGTTTATCTGAAAAATAATAATTAGAAACACAACATCTGTAACCTTCAAAAACAACGGGAGAAACCGAATGCAACGAATCGTTATGCGTTTCCATAACCGCCAATCTATTAAATTTTGAGTGAATAGTTATTTGCTTATTATTCATTCCTTCTGGCCACAATTCTAGATTTCCGCCATATTCCTCTTCCCAATTGGGTGTTACATAAAACAAAAGATTTAAAACTCGCCATAGGTTTCTGTCCTTGTCATGCGAATTGTCGAGATGAGGATTTAAAAATTGACCATTTCCCATCATTGATATTCCGCCGGCATATAGATTTTCATCGGGTATTGGATTGTCAATCCCACATATTTCTCCCACTTTTTGAACTATTCTTTCATCTTGAAAAGCAAAAATAATTTCTTCCAACAAAGGATTGTATAAGTTCATTTGAGCAGCAACATATTTATCTTCTCTGATGCTTCTTTTTAAAACCATTTGCTCTGGTTTTGGAAAAACTTTATGGATTTGATTCGTGATTTCCTCAGGTAATAAATCATCTAAATAAAAAGAACGAATGGAAGAAATATCGTTTTGAAATTGATTTTTCAATTGTTCCTCATTATCCGAAAGCGATTTTAAAATATAATCGGCTAATTGTACTCTATTCCAATCCATTACTAAAAATTATTTTGGCTAATTTACGAGCATTTTCTACATCGCTCATATAAGTTTCTAAAATTTCTTTTCTCTGGTTATAGCCATTGAATTCTTTTGTTTTTAACTCTTTTATTTTGGAGATAAACTCTTCTTTTGAGGTCGCTATTTCACACAAAGAAGTGATTTTTTCATCATCAATAATATTCTCATTGATTATTGAAAAACGACTGTTGAACAAAGCGTTGAGTAGTTTCAATTTTGTTCCCGATTTTTGAAAAGAAACAGCAAAATTTATATGTGCATCACTAAACAATTCTTTTAAATGGGCAAAATTTTGAATTTTAACAAATGAAATATTCGAGTTGTTTTTGATTTTAGATGTAACAAATTGTTCACCAGAACTCGATGCAATTATCAAGTTAAAGTCTTTAATTTCCTTGAAAATATCAATTAAAAATTCAACGCTTTTCCTGTTATCTGAAGCTCGTAAATCGCCATGATAAAGGGCATATTTTCCAAAACCTTCTAGTTGAACAACATTTTCATTGCCGTGAAAAACTGGAATGTAAACACTGTTTTTGAATTGTTTATTGATGACATCATTTTCAAATTTTGACAAAGCAAAAACCTTGTTGAAATTTGTCAAAACCACGTTGTATGTCTCATATTTTCTTGCTTCAACACTGTAAAGTAACTTCTTGAACCAGTTATTCTCACTACTAGCTAAGCCATCAAAATAAAGGTTTTCTATGTTGTGCAAACGAATGTAGCTATCAAAATTTCTCAAGCTATTTTTGTAAACCCAATAAGTGGTTTTATGCCCTTCAAAAAGAATTGGAGCATCTATGCTACTTATATTTTCAATAAGCTTTTTACTATCTCTAGTTCTCACTGAAAATGGCAGTTTACTGAAAAACAGTAATGGATTTTTACTTTTTCTGTAAAAAAACACTTGATGAGTTATTCTTTTCAATGCATCATATTCAAGCGGAATACTATCAACAAATGAATGTAAGTAAATTTCAATACCAATGGTGTGAAGTGCTTTAATTTTATAGAAAACCTCAACGATTCCACCATAATTGGGTGGAAAAGGATTATCAAAACTTATGATATGAAGTCTTTTTTTCTGCATTGAATTTTCACAAAAATAACATTTTAAAAACAGTTTTCGGTATCTTTGAATTCAAATGAATCAAATGCCATTTTTTTCAGTAATAATTCCCGTTTACAACAAAGAAAAGTTTATTGAAAAAACACTAAAAAGTGTTTTAAATCAGACTTTTACCGATTTTGAGGTAATAGTTATCAATGATTGCTCTACTGATGGAAGCCTTGAAAAGGTTAGGAAATTTATTTTTGAAAATTTAAAAATTATCCAACATGACAAAAACAGAGGTTTATCTGCAACCAGAAATACAGGTATAAAAAATTCCAATGGTGTTGTGATGGCTTTTTTAGATGCAGATGACACGTGGGATTCGGGCTATCTAGAGAAAATCCACTCACTACACATTGAATTTCCTGAAGCCAAGTTACTAGCAACAAATTACACCGATGTAATTGATCAAAATGTAATGATAACTCCCAAAAACTTTTACATTCCTTATGAAAACGATATTATTGTTGAAGATTTTTTTAAAATAAATTGTTCTAAACCTATTTATTTTCCGGGTAGTTTTTGTGTTTTTAAATCAGTTTTTGAAACTATTGGTTTGTATGATGAAGCAATTACTTTTGCTGAAGATGTTGACTTTAACATTAGAGCAAACAGCAAATATAAGCTTGCTTATTCGCCTAAACCTTTTGTAAAATATACACAATTCTCAGAAAATCAAATAACTAACAGTTCTTTCAAAAATAAAGTTATTCCTGATTTAAATAAATATGAGAGTCTTTCGAATAACAATCGTAGTTTAAAAAAATATTTAGATTTTAACAGGTATATTTTTGCCAAAATGTACAATTTGGAGAATTGTTCAGAAGAAGCAAAAAAACTAATAAAAGAAATAGATTTTAATTCATTAAATACCAGTCAAAAAATACTTCTGAAAACTCCATCATTTATTTTGATAATTTTAAAAAAAATTAAGCTTTATTTTATAAAGAAAGGTATAATTATTTCTAGCTATTATTATAAGCCAAGATAATCTTTATATTCTTCGAAATTACGAATATAATCCTCTTCAATATATTCTCCCGAAGAAATTACCAAACAAACTGCTCCCGATGAAAAATTTTCGAGTTCACGCCAAATATTATTTTTGATTAATAATCCTTTGTCTGGTTTATTTAGTGTTATGGTCAATTTATTTTTTCCATCATTAACAACTACATCAAAACTACCAGAAAGTGGAATGAGCAATTCTAATTGTTCTTTATGAGCATGCCCGCCACGAGTTGCACTGCTCGGAATATCAAAAAGATAATATACTCGCCTAATTTCAAAAGGAATCGTTGATTTTTCAACAATAGCGATATTGCCACGGTAATCTTCAATCTTTGGAATAGTAATTAATTCAATATTCATGGGGTAAACTTAGTCTATTTTTAATAATTTAAACCATTCTTTTGATATAATTTCAACATCAAATTTGCACACTTTTGAAATTGTATTATTTTTTATTGATATGTATTCATCATAATTTTTAAACATTTCATTCATGGCTTCAGTCAACTTTTCAAAGTTTTGATTTTCGACCAAAAAACCGTTTACTTTATTCTCAATAATTTCATTTGGTCCACTAAAACAATCAAAGGATACAATCGGTGTGTTGGAAGCTAACGACTCTAGTATTACGTTAGGGAATCCTTCATTTGAACTAGACAAAACAGTGAACAAAGCTTTTTCGTAAAATGGAAATGGATTATCTACAAAACCTTTAAAAATAACTTTATCAGAAAGATTTAATCTTTGGGTTAGGTTTTCATAATCTTTTCTGTTATTTCCATCACCCAATAAAATTAGTTTGATATTTTCCTTTGGTAAAACAGATTTTGAATATGAAAGTATTAGCTTATCAAACTGTTTAACTGAATCATTCATTC
>ENA-UOYA01001474-UOYA01001474.1-activated-sludge-metagenome-genome-assembly--contig:-NODE-1474-length-24803-cov-4.954986_pt1 | contig 24803 bp, 20 predicted proteins | sample MGYA00238163_ERZ764804 | MGnify/ENA primary metagenome ERZ764804 (study PRJEB28919, sample SAMN05720223) | activated sludge metagenome | isolation source: Anaerobic digester | place: Hong Kong... | reverse complement strand
TTTTAAGAGGAGAAAAATTAGAAATAGGACTTTATGATATTCATGCTCATCTTGGCGGGTATAGTGGAGCACATCCTGTTTTTGATGGAGAAACAGAAGAGATTGTTGAAGAGATGGAAAGAATTGGAATTGAAAAAGCATTTGTTTTCCCTCTTTCAGCGTATGGAGCCGAGTGGTATTACCAAAACAATAAGTTAATTTCTGACTGTAAAAAATATAATAATAAGTTTTATGGCTTTTCTTCTGTAAATCTCAATTGTTCTGAAGAAGAAATTACAAAAGAACTTAATAGATGTAGAAAAGAAGGGACAATAGGAATTAAGATACTTGCTGGTTACCAAGGTTATCCAGAAGATGGGGCAATGGTTGAATTTGTTTGTGAATATGCCAATCATTATAAAATGCCTATTTTAAATCATTCATGGGGTTCTGCATTATTTCTTGAAAAAATGGTAAAGAAATATCCTGATGTATTTTATATTTGTGGTCATTTTAGTTTTGGATGGGCAGAAGTTGTTAACAACTATGAAAATATCTGGTTATGTACCTGTGCTCATCTTGGTTATGGAAGTATTGAAAAAATGGTAAAAGAAATAAGAAATGATAGAATTTGCTGGGGCTCAGATTTTTCAGACCTACATTTTGGTTTTACACTTGGTCCTATTTTACTTTCTGATATACCTGATGAAGTAAAGAAGAAAATTTTAAGAGAAAACACCAAATCACTTATTGATAAATTTCCAAACGAAAAGTCATGAAATTTCACTCTTTAATTCCTGTTTTATAATATCTTAGATCTCGGTGTAAATTGTTAAGTTAGACACAAAGTTTTAAGAGAGTAAAAAGTAAAGCGTGAGGGGAAATATCCAATTGAAAAATAAGAAAAGAATAGAAATTTTTAATTTTTGCTTTTACCTTTAACTTTATGCACTCTTCCTGCTGTGCCTGTAAATTTTTAGTTGCGTGTGCGAGTGAGTATATCCAGATTTAGTATATCTAAATTAGACTTTTTGAAAATATATTTTTTTGTTTTAAAATTATTGTATGAGAATTGTTTTCTTGTTTTTTATAAGTTATTTATGTGGAAGTATTCCTTTCGCTTTTCTTTTTACATATTTTCTAATTGGTAAAGATATAAGAAAAATAGGAGATGGTAATCCAGGGGCTGCTAATGTTGTAAGAAATGTCAGTAAAAAATGGGGAATAATGGTTTGGTTTTGTGATACTCTTAAAGGTGCTTTTCCTATTTTTCTTGGAAAGTGCTGGGGAGAAACAAATATAATTTTTCTAACAATTATAGGATGTTTTGCTATTATTGGACATTGTTATTCTGTCTTTTTAAAATTTAAAGGAGGTAAAGGAGCAGCAACAAGTGGAGGGGTAATTCTCTCTCTAATGCCATCCCTTTTTCCCCTTGTTATTATCTTATGGTTTACTGCTCAGAAAATAAATCCTCGTTCTCCCAAAATCCTTTTAAGTTGTATCTTTATATTTTTGTTGTTTGTTTTCTTTATTTATAAAGAGCAATTTATATATTATTTTATTTCTACTTTGATTCTAATTTTAACAGGTGCAATTATAAACAAAAACATAATAAAAGAAATAAGAGGCAAAAAAATTGGTAATGTGGAAAAGAAAAATTTATAGAATTGTAATGGGTTCAATTGCTCCTTTTTTTTATATTCTTACAAAGGATATTTTTTTACCATTGGCAATTTCAACATTTTTTCTTACTTTGCTTGGTGCTCTTGAATTTGAAAGGTGGAAAAATCCTTCTGTATGGAAATGGATGACAGAAAAATATGGAGGGGTTTTTAAAAAGAAAGTAGGTAGATTTACAGGAGATACTTATTTCATGATTTCAAATTTCCTTGTTTTACTTTTTTTCCCATACGATATTGCAATTTATTCTCTTTTTTTCCTTACTTTTGAAGATGCAGGAAGTGGAATTATTGGAAAAAAATATGGAAAAAGAGAAATTTTCAAAGGCAAAACATTAGAAGGTTTAATTGGAGGAATTTTATTTAATTTAGCAATTGGTTTTTTACTTTTGTTTTTTGTAGAAATCCCTTACCCAGTTTTTTTTACTGGTGTTTTTTTATCGGCTATTCTCGAGATTTTACCAATACCTGTTGATGATAATCTTTCAGTTGGTCTTTTAACACCTATATTTATGTTTATTGTTTATAAGGTGGTTTTATGAAAATAGGTCTTGCACTCGGTGGTGGTGGAGCATTAAGTTTATCTCAAATTGGCGTAATTAAGGTTTTTGAAAGAGAAGGAATTGAATTTGATATAATTACAGGTGTAAGTATGGGTTCAGTGGTTGGAAGTTTATATTCTTTTACAAAGGACTCAAAGCAATTAGAAGAGTTTTTTAAAAGGTTTATAAATGATAGAAATATTAAAAAAATAGAAGAAATTTTTATCAGACATAGGAAAAGAGGACTAACAGAAAAAATAACAGATGGATTTAAAAATTTATATATTCTTTTTAGTGATAGTTTTAAAACAGGACTTTTTGATTCAGAAAAAGTAATTGAGGAAGTAAGAAAAATTTTTAATGAGGAAATATATATTGAAAATTCAAAAATAAATTTAGGTATAGTCGCAGTTGAGTATTTTACAGGTAAAATTTTTATTTTTAACAGAGGTAAATTATTTCCTGCTGTTGTTGCTTCTTGTGCAATGCCTGGGCTGCTCACACTTGTTGAAATAAATGGCAAAAAATTCATTGATGGTGGAGTTGCAAGTAATATTCCAGTTATATCAAACTATATTCTTGGTGGTGAAATTATAATATGTGTTGAAAATGAACCATCACTTTTAAAGAACAGACCTTCAAATGTTTTTAGCACATTAGTTCAGGTAAGTAAAATTAAAAGTAAATATGCTGATATATTAGAAGAAATTTATGCTGATTTTAAAATTGAAATAGAACTTGAAGGTATTGAATGGTATAATTTTTCTCAATTTCAATATTGTGTAAAAGAAGGAGAAAAGACCGCTGAAAAATATCTTCCCTATATTGAAAAAGTTTTAAGACAAGAAAAAACACCTATTTCTGAAATAAGAGAAAAAATAATTAAAAATATTAAAGGAAATTTTTTAACGGAATCTTCTATGTAACCATGTGAACCACTGTTCTGGGTGTTTTTCCACATAATATTCAACTCTTTTTATGAAAAATGCACTCATATTTTCAATATCACTTCTTGTATTGGCTGTATATTCGGTTTTGTAAGGTCCTTCAATTATTACTTTATGTTTATTTTTTTTAGTTCTATATGTGAAAATTCCGATAACATTACATTTATATTTTCTTGCAAAGACCGCTGCTCCTGTTGGAGTAAAAACTTTTTCTCCAAAAAAATCAACTTTTACTCCCTTTCCATCGTGCTGGTCAAGATAGAAACATACAATTCCCCCTTTTTTAAGGTATTTTTTTGAGTATTCAATTGCTTCTTTCAAGTCCCATTTTGATACAAAGGGGACTTTCAATTTTTTTAAAAGACGGTCATTAAATCTTGATAAAAAAATATTATTTGAATATCTTATAATCATACTGATTGGATAATTCTTTTTTGCTAAATATGCCTGAACTACTGGAAAATTTCCGAGGTGACAGCATACTGCGACTACACCTTTTTTTTCTGCGACAACTTTTTTCAAAATTTCTTCTCCTTCAATTTCTATCATTTTTTCATATTCAGACATAGGAATTTTTGTGATTTTTACCAGTTCAATAAAATTTAAAACAATCTGATAAAAAAATTCTTTTGTAATTTTTTTCTTATCCTTGTATGAAAGTTTATCTTTAAATGCAATTGAAAGGTTTATTATAATTCTTTTTTTGCTGTTTGACATAGTTAGATATGCAAAATTACCCCATAAAATAGCCCAATATTTATAATATATAGTAGGTAAAAAGTATGTAATATAATAGACCTGTAAAAAAAGATAATAAACAATAAATCTAAAACATACTTTCCCAATGATTTTTTCTTTTTTTCTCATTTTGTTTGTATTTAAAGAAATAGTAAAATAATTATAATATAAAAGAATGAAAAAGTTAATTATATTCCCATTTTCTTATAGAGGTAAATTAGAGTATATTTTAAAAAATTTTATTAAGGAAGAAGAAAAAACAATTTTAATTTATTCTAATTTTTCTAAAATAAAAGAAGTTAAAAAATTATATTCTAATTTTCTCCAAAAAAACTTACTGCCAGAAATTTTAACAATAAAAACACTTGCCTGTCAATTAGTAGAAGAAAATTCTGAAAAAGATATTGTTGATGAATTGGAAAGATTTACAATCATATTAAAAATTATAAATAAAGCAGGAAAACTTCAGGATATTTCTATTGCAGGAATGGGTGAAGGAATAAATAATTTAATAAAAGACCTAAAAACATCTTTTGAAATAACTCCTGACTATGAAATTATTTTAAAAGAAATAAATAATTATCCATGGAGATTTGAAAAGAATAAAAATGATTTATTATTTGCTTTTAATGTAATAAGAACTTATGAAAATTATCTAAAAGAAAAAAATTTAATTGATATAGATGACCTTTATAAAGAAGGTGAAAAATATATTAGTCAAATTAAAAAGGAAAGATTGATAATAGAAAACTTTTACGAAATTTTACCTTCTCAAAAAAACTTCTTTTCTTCTCTTATAAATTATTTTCCTGATGTTATTTTTTCTTTTTCTTATGATGAAAATGTCTCACCAGATGTTAAAGAATTAATTCTTGATAAAACACTTAGTTTTATTAAAAATATAACTGATTGGGAGATAATTAAGATGGAAACTGAGGAAAACAAAAGTGAGGTTGAATGTTATAATTTCCCATCTCAAGATGAAGAAATAAAAGGAATTGTTAAGTTAATTTCAGAAAATTTTAAAAAAAACAAATCCTTGACAATTGATGATTTTTCAATTACCTGCCCTGATATGTTGGGCTATAGAGATACTATTGAAAGAATATTTAATAGATATGGAATTCCATCTGAAATGGTCCCTGGTTATACATTAAATAATGAGCCATCTATTATTTCTCTTTTAGATATTCTAATTTTTATACAGACATATGATTGGAAAACACTCATGGGAGTTTTATCTTCTCCCTATTTTAAGAAAATTAACTTTGAAGATTTTAAAAAATTTTCATCCTATACAAGAGATAATTATGAAGGAATTGGTTTTACAAAAGAAAATTTTTATAAAAGCAATAACACTGCTGTTCTTCTTATCAAAGAGTGTGTTGAAATTATAAAAGCAAGGGAAAATACTCTGGATAACTGGGTGAAAAATCTTTTAAAAATTATGGAGAAATTGGGCTGGCAACCACAAAACAGTGAAATAGAAAGAAAATTTAAAGAAGTTCTTGGATATATGAAAGGAGATTTTTCTCTAACTTCTTCACAATTTTTAAATATACTGAAAAAATGTTTAGAATTTAAAGAAATAGAAGAGAGCAGGGGAGATGGGTTAAGGGTTTCTGGAGTAATTGAAAGTACAGGAATGGAGAAAAAAATTTCTTTTATTTCAGGGGCAACAGAAGAAAATATTCCTAATGCTCCAAAATTGCTTGAGATATTTTTACCTGATAAATTAAAAGGTAAAATTGGTATTTCTGATTATAAATTAAGAATTGCCAGAGACCGACTTGATATTCACCGACTTTTAAATGAAAATGAAAAAGTTATATTTACATATCCATCCAAAATTGAGGGTAGAAACCAGATGAAATCAATTTTTCTTATGAATTTTGATGAAAAAACAATTTATGAAAAAGAAATAAATTCTTCTCAAACAAAAATTTTTAATTTTGGTTTTTCAAATGAGAAATTTTATGAAAAGTATTTGAAAAACGGGAAAATAGAAATTGGGGTTACTTCACTTGAAGAATTTTTAAAATGTAAGTATAGGTTTTATTTAAAAAATGTGGAAAATATCAAACCATATATAATTCCTGAAATTGAAGAAGTTCCAGAAATATGGGGGAAAATGGTTCATACAATTATGGAAAATATTTTTAATATATATAAAGGGAAAATTTTGTCAGGTAAATTTATTGAAGATGTTGTCAAACAATTTAAGAGTCAACTCTTTTCTGAAATAAAAAATTATACAAATTCAGAAATTTCAGAGTTTTACAGAGATATAATGAAAATAAGGGCAAAAGAAGTAGTTGAAAAATTTAAAAAAATAATTGTAAATCATATTGGAAATAAACTTCTTGAACTTGAATTTGAAATTCCTTATGAAGGACCAACTTATATTTTAAAAGGGAAAATTGATAGAATTGAAGAAAATAATGATGGTCTTTACATAATTGATATTAAAACAGGAACATCATTACCCCCAAGTTATACAGAAAATGATTTTGAAAAAAATAAGAATATCCAGATTCCCGCATATATATGGATGTTCAAAAATAAATTTAATTTAAAAAAAGATGTTTATGGCGCAATATGGAATTTTTCTTTTAAAGAAGATGACAAAAACAAAGAAGAAAAAAAGTATAATTTAACCTATATTGACAGAATGGATGAATATTTTAATAATATTTTTGATGAAATAATTAAAGGGAAAATAAATTTTCAACCAGAAGAAAATCCATCCTGTTTTTATTGTGAATTTAAAACCCAGTGTCCAAAATGAAAGAGAAATTTTTTATAGCCAATATAATAGAAGCATCAGCAGGAACAGGAAAGACCAGATACATAACAGAAGAAATGCTTTCTATTTACAGGGAATATAGAAATCCAGAGATTTTAAAAAGAATTGTTGCTATTACTTTTTCAGAAAAAGCAGCAATTGAAATGAAGGAAAGATTTTTAAAGAAATTTTATGGTGAAATTTTTAGCGATTTAAGTGAAAAAGAAAAAGTTGAAATTGAAAATGTTTTATTTAAGTTACAAATATCAACAATTCATTCATATTGTCAAACACTTTTAAGAAGATTTTATTTTTTAAGTGATATTGACCCTTATTTTGAAATAATTCAGGAAGGTGAAAGTGGAGTGCTTTTTAATAGGGCAATTTATAAAGTATTAAATACAAAAAGTGGGAGAAAAAGTTTTGCAGAAATTTCAAAGAAATTTAAATTAAACCATTTCAAAAATGTTCTGTTTTCTTTCTTAAATGCACATCCACATATTTTTCTTGGAGAACCAGAAGGAGAAATTACAAAAAAAATAACTTCTTTTTATAATATTATTTCAACACAACATTTTTTTCTTAAAAAGGAATTTTCATATCTTGATTTTGATGACCTTGAAAAACTTACTTATAAAACATTAAGAGATAATCAAGATGCATTGGTAGTTCTTGAAGATTTTGATGAGAATATAAACTTTATTTTTATTGATGAATTTCAGGATACAAATCTTCTTCAATTTGAAATTGTAAAAAAACTGATTGAAGAATGGATTTCTGGTTATGGAGCAAAAGTTGATAGAGGAGAAAATTTTGGAATTATTATAGTTGGAGATAGAAAGCAGTCAATCTATAAATTTAGAGGAGCAGAAAGTAAATTATTTGACGATGCAAAGGAAGTGCTTTCTGCCTATATGACTGAAAAAGTTTTAACAGAGAATTATAGGAGTAGTAAGGAAATAATTGATTTTGTTAATAATGTGTTTGAAAATGAAAGTCCGTGGAATATTCAGAAACTTATTGTTTCAGAGAAAAAGTTTAATTTACCATCAAAAATAGAAATAAAACTTTTTGATAATAAAAATGAAGAGGAAAAGAAAAATGAGTATAAGTGGGTATGTCAAAAAATTATTGAAATAGTAGAAAATAAAATTCCTGTAATAGAAAATGATATAGAAAGAACAATAGAGTTTAAAGATATTGCTATTCTTTTAAGACAAAGAAAAGGCAAATATTTTAAGTATTTGGAAAGGTATCTTTCTGACTTTGGTATTCCATATGTTATTATTGGTGGTGTTGGTTTTTATCAGGAAGAAGAAATTATTATGCTTACTTCTTTATTATTTGCTTTGGTTGACCCAGAAGATAAATTTTCTATCTGGAACATAGAAAATTCCATTTTATATATGGATAAAAGAGAAATAGAAAAATTGAGGCAATATTTAGGTCAATACAATATTGTTGAAATAATTGAAAATATCTTTAAAGAAAAAAATATATGGGAAAAATTAAATGGACAACAAAAAGCCAATTGTGAGAAATTTTTAATGATTTTAAACCAACAAAAAAAATTGCCTCTTTTTCAATTAACACAGAATTTAAGAGAAATTTCAGAAAGAACTGAGGAACCAAAAGCAGATATTTTCTCAATTCATCAAAACGCTGTAAAGATTAATACTATTCACGGAAGTAAAGGACTTGAATTTCCGTGTGTTTTTTTAATAAATATTGAAGATGGTGGCAGTAGCAGAAAGAACGATGAAATTATTTACATAAGGGAGAAAGGTATTTATAAATATTCTTTAAATATTGAAAGCCAGGAGAATTTTAAAGATATATATAAGAGAGAAATAAAAGAAGAAGAAAAAAGATTACTTTATGTTGCTCTTACAAGGTCTTCTCAGTATCTATTTATTTCTGGGCAAAAAAGTAAAAATTTGTGGGTAAATATGATTGAAAAAACTGAAGAAAAATATAAAGCAGAAGAAATAACAAGAAAGTCAAGAAAAATTGAAAAGGAAAAAATAAAAAAAGAAAAAATTGAAATACCTATAAAATTTACTCCACTAACTTCTTATACAAAACAGATAGAAAGAACAGAAGAAACATCTGATATGATTTTTGGAGAAGTAATTCATAAAGTACTAAGTGAAATATCAAATAATAAAATTCTTTTTTCTGAAAATAATTTTACTGGTAGATGTGAATTTTATTTAAAGAAAAAAATAAACGATTGGGATAAATATAATAAAAAAATAAAAGATATATTTAAAAAAATATGTGATAATGATAAAATAAAAGAAATTATTACTTATAAAAATGGTCTATCAGAAGTTCCTTTCGTTTATAAAGAAAAAAAACAAATTTTTGAAGGCAAAATTGATAAAGTAATTATTGAAAAAAAGAAATGTAAGGTGTATGATTATAAATTAAATATTAAAAATCCAAATAGGTATATGAAACAACTTAATATATATGAAAAAGCAGTTAAAAAGATTTTTAAAGTAGGTAAGGTTGAAAAGTATTTAATATCATTGGAAGAAGGGGAAATTTATAATTGCTCAGAAAGGCACAAATATATAGAGTGAGAGAATTTAAAGGAAGAAGCAATAAAGCACAGAGTTTTTTAAAAGTAAAATCTCCCCTTCCCCTCTTTTTCAAAGAGGGGATATACTCCTTCCTTTGAAAAAGGCCTCGCCCGTAGGCTGTAGCCTACAGGCTACGGCCGAGGGAAGGTCGGGATGGATTTTTAAAAACCTTGTTTTTTGTTGTAATATAATTTTTATTAAATAATAAAGGGAAAATTATGATAAAAGAAATTTTAAAAAAGATAGAAAGAAAAGAAATAAAAATTGGAGTTATAGGACTTGGTTATGTGGGACTACCTGTTGTTTTGAGATTTGCAAGAGTTGGGTTTGAGGTTGTTGGTTTTGATACTGACCAGGAAAAAGTTAATAAAATAAATAAAGGGATTTCTTACATTTCTCATATCCCTTCTGAATATATCAAAAAGGTTCTGTCAAGATTTACTGCTACTACTGATATAACAAAAGTAAAAGAAGTTGATGCAATAATTATATGTGTTCCAACTCCACTTGATAAATATAAACAACCAGATATTAAATATCTTGAAGAGGTTTCATCTGATATTTATAAAAATATAAAAAAAGGTCATATTATCTCTCTTGAATCAACAACTTATCCGAGTACAACAAGGGAAATTTTTAATTCAAAATTTGAAAAAACTAATTTAAAAGTTGGAAATGACTATTTTCTTATTTATTCACCCGAAAGAGAAAATCCCGGATTAGATCCATTTGAAGGCAGAAAAATACCAAAGGTTGTTGGAGGAATAACTGAAAATTGCACAAAAGTTGGTGTATCTCTTTATTCTCATGTTATCGAAAAAGTTATTCCTGTTTCTTCAACAGAAGTTGCAGAAGCAACAAAATTACTTGAAAATATCTATAGGGCAGTTAATATTGCTCTTGTCAATGAATTAAAAATGTTATTTGAAAAAATGGGAATAAACATATGGGAAGTAATTGAGGCAGCAAAAACAAAGCCATTTGGTTTTCAGCCATTTTATCCTGGTCCTGGGCTTGGAGGTCATTGTATTCCCATAGACCCATTTTATTTAACATGGAAAGCAAAAGAATATGATTTTTCTACAAGGTTTATTGAACTTGCTGGAGAGATAAATACATCAATGCCATATTATGTAGTTGAGAAATGTATAGAAGCATTAAACAAAAAAGGAATTTCAATAAAAGAAGGTAAAATTCTTTTAATTGGAATTGCATATAAAAAAGATGTTGATGATATCAGGGAATCTCCTACTATTAAAATTTTAAAAATATTAAAAGAGAAGGGTTTTAAAAAAGTTGATTATTATGACCCCTATGTTAAAGAAGTAAAGAAAACAAGACAATTTCCTCATGCTATAAAATCAATTTCTTTTTCTTCTTCTATTTTAAAAAAATATAATGCAGGAATTGTTGTTACTGACCATTCAAATATTGATTATGAATTACTTTCAAAAATTTTACCAGTTATAGTTGACACAAGAAATGTCTACAAAGATAAAAAGAAAAATGTTTTTAAAGCATAATTTTCAATCAACTTATGTTGCTTAAAGAAATGGCAAGTAGTCCGATGGAACCTTGTGATAAGATAAAAACAAAGACAAAATTTCCCCATTCCCCCTTTGAAAAAGCATCTGTCCGTCGTGATTTGTGGCAGAGAGGATATAGGGAGATTTCATCCTTCTCCCCAACGGGGAGAAGGTAGGGATGAGGGGGAGATTTGAAAAACCGACTAAAGTAGCGGGGAGTAGCAAAGCAGAGTTGGTGCATTATCGTCTACCAGATAGCACAACGGGAATGATGTGAGTTTAATAAAATCCATCCCCACCTTCCTTTGATAAAGGAAGGAGACAAATGTCTCCCATTTAACAAAGAGGGATGAAGGGGAATTTAACAAATACAACGGGTTAGGAGAATTGTGCATTAATATAATACTCTTTTCTGAATACTTATAAAGATTGACTTTTTTCTCCTTCAAGAATATAATTGTATTATGGAAAAAAGCGAAAAAATTATTTTAATTTTATTACTTATTATTTTTGTTTTTTTAATTTGTGTACTTGGATTTATTAAAATCGGGAAAAAATTTAAAGGTGGATATGTATATTTTGTGAAAAGTGATACAGAGGATACTTATTTAGTGAAAGTGGAAAGGAAACTTCCATTAGGAAGCAGCGTTGAAAAAAAAATAGAGGTTCTTATAGAGAATTTATTAATTGGTCCAACTGAAAAGGAAGAAAGGATAGGCATTTCAACAACTTTACCCGAAGGTGTAAAACTTCATAAAGTAGAAAGAAATGGAGATACTGTTTATATTGATTTTTCCGAAGAAATAGAGCAGGGAGGAGGGACTTCTTTGATGGAAACAAGATTAGCCCAGATTGTTTTTACTGCTACTCAATTTCCTGATGTTAAAAAAGTTAAACTTCTTATTGATGGGAAAGAAATAGAGTATTTTAGCAGTGAAGGAATAATGGTAGATAAACCTTTAACAAAAGATGATTTTGTCGAATTTATTAAGGAGGAGGAAGAAAATGAGAGAAAAAATACATCCAAAATATGAAGAAGCAACAATTACCTGTGTTTGTGGAAGTGTTGTTAAGACAATGTCAACTAAAAAAGATATAAAAGTTGATATATGTTCAAATTGCCATCCATATTTTACAGGAAAACAGAAATTTGTTGATAGTGCTGGTAGAGTGGAGAAGTTTAAAAAGAAATATGAAAGTAAGTGAAAAATTAAAGGAATTGGAAGAGGAGTATAAAAAGAATCAGTCGATTATTTCTAATGCGAAAGTTGGTGATAAAAAATATATTGCTGCAATAAAAAAAGTAGGAGAACTTGAAGAAATTTTAAAATACAAGAGGCAATTGGATATACTTAAAGAAAAAATTAAAGAAACAGAAAGTATTGTTGAAAATGATGAGCAGGAGTTAAAAGTTCTGGTAGAAGAGGAAATAGAGAAGCTAAAAAAAGAGAAGGAAGAAATAGAAACAAAAATTGAAGAATATCTTTCCCCAGAAAAAGCCCAGAATAAAAAAAATACTATAATTGAAATAAGAGGAGGAGTTGGGGGAGAAGAAGCATACCTTTTTGCCAGAGACCTTTTTAGAATGTATTCTAAATTCTGCGAAAAGAAAAATTATAAAATTGAAGTTCTTTCTTTAAATAAGACAGAGTTAGGTGGCATAAAAGAAATTATTTTTCTTGTTACTGGGAATGGTGCATATGGTGATTTCAAATATGAAAGTGGGGTTCATAGGGTCCAAAGAATACCTGAAACAGAAAATTATGGAAGAATTCACACCTCAGCGGCAACTGTATCTGTTTTTCCCGAAATAGAAGAAGGAGAAATTAAAATTGACCCTAATGATTTGAAAATTGAGACATTTCGCGCCTCAGGTCATGGAGGACAGCATGTCAACAAAACATCTTCTGCTGTGAGAATAACTTATATACCAACCGGTATTTCTGCAAGTTGTCAGGACGAAAGGTCTCAGTTTAAAAATAAAAGTAAGGCAATGAAAATTTTAAAAGCAAGATTACAAAAAATTTACGAAGAAGAGAAAAAAAGTAAAATAGACGAAGAAAGGAAAAAACAAATTAAAACAGGGGAAAGAAGTGAAAAAATAAGAACTTACAATTTCCCTCAAAATCGTCTTACTGACCACAGAATAAATTTGACTCTTTATAACCTTAATGACATAATAGAAGGTGATATGGAAAAGTTGATAACTACATTGAGGCAGGAATTAAAATAAAAATTTATAAATTTTTTCTTTTTGTTCCCCCTTTTTAATTCTCCCCTTTAACAAACCGACTAAGGAAGCAAAGGGTAGCAAAGCAGAGTTGGTGCGTTATCGTCTTCCAGATAGCACAACTGCTACCGACAAAAGTTGCAGGGATTAGCAGGGCAGAGTTGGTGCTTATTCTCCCCTTTATTAAAGGGGAGATAGAGGGGATTTAGGGGATTTCCAAGCACAACGGGGATAGAGAGGAATTTCATCCTTCTCCCCATCGGGGAGAAGGCTCGCCCGTAGGGCTACGCCCGAGGGTGGGGATGAGGGGGGATATTTCCCACTTTGACAAAGGGGGCAAGGGAAGATTTAATATAAAATCCATCCCTTCCTTTGATAAAGGAAGGGTTAACTTCTTCAAAAAATATTTCCCCTCTTTAGAAAAGAGAGGCGAGGGGAGATTTAATAAGCACAACGGGGATAGAGGGGGATTTTAAGAGAGATATAAAATTGAATACTTACTAAATAGTAATAGTATAATAGAGGAGGTAAAAATGTCTATTAGAAAAAAATTTTTAATCATTATGTTTTTTTCATCATTTATTCTTTTTTCTTCTGATGAATTTCTTGATAAAGTAAATTCTGGTTTGAATTATCTTAAAATAGGTAATTATGAAGATGCACTCAGCTATTTTAAACAGGCAAAAAATCTAAGTCCTGATAATGCAATTGTTTATTATTATTTAGGAGAAACATATTTTAGGAAAGGAGATATGGAGGAAGCAAAGAAATATTATGACCAGGCAATTGAAAGAGAGCCACAAAATCCTAAATTTCATTATTCTCTTGCTCACCTTTATCTTGCTCAAAACGATAAGGCAAAAGCACTTGAAGAATTTAATAAAGTTATAGAGATTTCTCCTCAGTCACTAATTGGCAAAAATGCTAAATTAGTTAAAAAACAAATAGAAAAGGGGATTAAAGAAAAAGATATATCTGACAAATGGGTAAAATTAGAAGAAGAAGAAAGGAAAAAAATAGCAGAGGAAAAGAAGAAAAAAGAAGCGGGGAAAGAACAGCAAGGACAACCAGGAATGCCAGGACAAGAAGGTATGCCTGGATTTGAAGGTATTCCCGGGGAAAAAGAAGAAAAAATTCCAATTGACCAATTAGTAAAAAGAATAAAATATGGAACGAAAACATTAAGAGAAAACGAATCAAGAAAATTACCTTATTATTCTTCATCAGAGATTTCAGGTGTCTATAATGAAATAATTGGAATAATTAAAAAAGAAAAAGATATTGAAGTGGAAAAGAACTTAATAAGTGCATTAGGTAAAGTTAATCAACCAGATGTTGGCGAATTTATTCTTTCTTTAATTCAGAATAAAGAGACACCATTTGAAATTAAAATTGTTGCTCTTGAAAGTATAGGAGGAATAAGAACTGAATCTGTTATGATAACTCTCAGGGATACACTTAATAATATGATAAAAAATAGAGAACAGGAAAGAGAAGAGGCAAAAAAGAATATTCAAAATATAAATAATGAAATAGAAAAATTAGAAGTTGAAAGAATTACATTAAACAGTGAACTGAATAAACTTCAACAGGATAGGAGTGATATAAGTAACAAATTACAGATGGGAGGAATGGAGCCAGGAATGATGGCACCAGGTGGTGGTATGCCTCCTGTTCAAGGTGGGGGAGAAATAAAAGTTCTCTCAACAACAGAAGTTAAGAAATTAAGAGACCAATTGAAAAATATTGATACACAGATTGGAACAAAGACAGAAAGATTAAATGAGATACAAACTCAATTACAACAATTACAGGAAAAGAGTAATAAATATCAAATGTTATTAGCAAAAAAAGGAGGGGAAGTTAAAATTTCAACACCTTCTTATGTCCCTCAATTTACTCCTGGTATGTTTCCTCCTGGTATGGGACCAGGATTTATGCCTGAATATACTCCGCAACAACAAAAAACAACCGAAGAAGAAAATGAAATTATTTTTGCTATGAAATTAATTATTGCACTTGGAGAAATGAGAGATAAACAGGCACTTCCTGTAATTAAAAATGCATGGAAAGAATTTGGTGCCCCAAATTATGAACCATATTATTCATTGGCACTTGCCCAATTAGGTGATTATAGCAAAATTGACCTACTTCTTGAAAGATTACAGCAGGACTACCCACAACAGGAACAAGAAAAAAATGATGAGATAAAATTGAGGGCAGGTATTATAAAAATTCTACCAGATTATTTGAAAACCAATCCAAATGAGGAAATAATTGGTTTAATAAACTATTTAAGTGAAAATGCCCAATATCCGGAAATCAGTAAAGCTGCCTCAGAAGTTCTTATTTCTTTACAGACCAAAGGTAAATAATTTTTTTTGGTAGATTCAACTACGGGGTTGGATAAGATCAACAAATATTTTTTTATTTTATTACTTTGTTTATCAATTCTCTTGTTTTTTCACCGTCACTTTTTATAAGAGAGGCAATATAAAGTTTTGTCTCTTTTATCTCTCTTATTAAATCTGCTGTGCTTTGTCTTGCATTATTTATTGAAATTTCTGTACTTTGTCTCATATCTTTCATTAGATTTTCTGTACCTTCCCTCATCTCTTTTATTAAATTTTTTACTCTTTCATCTTCTGCCTGTATTAATCTTTCTGCCCTTATATTTAAAGCCCAATTTGTCCCTATTCCAAGCAAAACAATTAAAACACCTAAAAACCCAAGAGTTATTGTAAGAGCCATTTTTATTTTTCCTTCTCCTTTGAGTTATTATACCTGATATAAAAACAACCTGGCAAATACAATTCTGGAACCAGGTTCCAGAAAAAATTTTATTGACGAAGAAAGGGAAAAGGCGTAAATTATTTAAAATAGATACTTTCAAATTTCTAAATAATGTCTCAAAAAATGTTATCCACAGAACTAATAAAATCAGGAAGTGAAATTTTAAAAAATAATGGGATTAAAGAAGCAGTTAAAAAGGCAGAAATTATTTTAAGTGAGATTACAAAAAAGAAAATTCCAGACCTTTACTTAGATGAAGAAGAAATTTCTTCAAGAACAATAAAAAAATATATTGAATACCTTAACAAAATAATTGAAGGGATTCCTCTCCAATACATAATAAAGAAGAGCTATTTTTATAAATATCAATTTTATGTTGAAAAGGGAGTTTTTATACCAAGACCTGAAACAGAAATAATCATAGAAAAAACGATTGAGATTTATAAAAATTTTTTTTCCCCTTCGTTTGTTAATATTCTTGATATAGGAACTGGTTCTGGAAATATTGCAATTACCCTTGCAAAAGAAATAAAAAATTCTAAAATTATTGCAACAGATGTTTCAGAAAAGAGTATTAAAATTGCAAAAAAAAATGCTGATAGATATAAAGTTGAAAATAAAATTAAGTTTATAAAAACAGACCTATTTCCAAAAAAGAATATTAAATTTGATATAATTGTTAGTAATCCTCCTTATATACCTGAAAGAGAAATAGAAAATTTAGAAAATGATGTAAAAAAAGAACCATATATTGCTTTAAATGGTGGGAAATCAGGAATGGAATTTATAGAAAGAATTCTTAACAATGCAGGAAAATATTTATCTAATAATGGCTTTTTAATTTTAGAAATAGGGTATAATCAAAGTAAATTTTTGAAAAATAAAAAATTTAATGATTTAAAAATTATAGAATTTACAAATGACCTGAATGGCATTGAGAGAGTAGTAATTTTTAAGAAACCCAATAAAATGGAGGAATAAAAATGGATAAATTTAAAAATTATGAAGAAAAACTTTCTCCATCGTATTTTCACTTAAATTTGATGAAAAAGACGGAGAAGCAACTTTCTTTTTCAAAAAAGAGTAATTTTGAAAGTTGGAGAAAAAAATTAAGAGTAAAATTCAAACAACTTATAGGACCAATTTATAAAGATAAAGGGAAAGTTGATTTTAAAATTATAAAAGAGGAAAATCATTCTGATTATAAATTACAGAAAATAATTTTTCCAACAAATCCTTATGTAATAAATGTTGCATATCTTTTAATTCCAAATAAGAAAAAAGAAAAATATCCTGCTTTTGTTTGTCTTCAAGGGCATTCTTCTGGTGCTCATATTTCAGTTGGTGTTCCTTATTCAAAAGAAGATAAAGAGGAAATAAATGGAGATAGAGATTTTGCAATACAGGCAGTAAAGAATGGATTCGTTGCACTTGCTATTGAACAGAGATGTTTTGGAGAAAGAGAAGAAAAATTATTAAAACAGAAAATGGAAAATAGGTGCTGGGATGCTACTATGCATTCTTTAATGTTAGGGCATACTTTAATAAGTGAAAGGATATCCGATGTTATAAGGGGAATTGATTTGTTATACCAGTTTCCATTTGTTGATAAAAGAATAATTGGTTGTATGGGCAATTCAGGTGGTGGAACAATAACTTATTATGCTTCCTGTATTGAGGATAGAATAAAAATTTCTGTTCCTTCCTGTTCTTTTTGTACATATGAGGACTCAATTATGAAAATAGGACATTGTATGGATAATTATATTCCATCATCTTTTAAATATTTTGGTATGGAAGACCTTGCTGGTTTAATTGCACCTAAATTTTTAATTATTGTTGCAGGAAAAGAGGACAATATTTTCCCGATTGCAGGTGTTAGAAAGGCATTTAACAAAGCAAAGGAAATATATGAAAAAGCAGGCCATCCTGAAAGAATTAAACTTGTAGTTGGACCTTCTGGACATAGATTTTATGCATCATTAGCATGGAAAGAGATAATGAAAGTTAAAGAGGAAATTATAAGAAAACAAATGGGGGAATAAGATGAAATCATCATATTTTTTTATGCCAGGAAAAGTTTATTTTGAAAATGAAGGTATAGAAAAGTATCTTTGCGAAATAAAAAATTATGGAAAAAAAGTTCTAATTGTAAGTGGAAAAAATTTTATTTTCAAATCAGGACTTTTTAATAGAATTAAAAATGTACTTGAAAAGGAAAAAATAAAATTTTCTCATTTTTATAATGTTGAACCAGAACCAGATACAGAAAATGTTGAAATTGCAGTTGATTTTTGTAAAAAAGAAAATTGTGATTGTATCCTTGCAGTTGGTGGTGGGAGTGCAATGGATGTTGGTAAAGGTGTAGCAGTAAGAAGTAAAAATCCAGGGAAAATTGAGGATTATTTTGGAGAAAAGGAATATGGAAATGAACCATTACCAGTAATTGCAATTCCAACAACATCTGGGACAGGAAGTGAAGTTACAAGATATTCAGTTATTGTTTATAAAAAAGGAAGGACTAAAAAAACAATAAGAAGTGAAAAAATTATACCCAAAATGGCAATTTTAGATTCATCAGTTCTGGCAACACTTTCTTCTAAACTTGTTGCTGCAACTGGGATGGACGCTTTTTCACATAGTGTAGAAAGTTTTCTTTCTATTAAAAGTGATGAATTTTCAGAGATTTTTTCAACTGAATCGCTAAAAATTTTATGGGAGTTCTTGCCTTATGCAGGTAAGGGAGATGAAAAAAGTAAAGAAAAAGTATTTTTTTCTTCTCTTCTCGCTGGACTGGCAATAAATAAAACAGGAACAATAATTGTTCATGGGATGGGATATTCACTTACAATAAAATATGGAATTCATCATGGAACTGCTAATGCTCTATTTCTTCCTTATATTTTAGAATACCTTTATAATAATGGTTATAAAAAAGAAATTGAAAAATTAAATAAAATATGGGGAAGTATTGAAAATTTAAGTGCCTTTGTTAAAAATATGGGATTGCCTTTTAATTTAAGAGATGTTGGGGTAAAAAGTGAAGATATAGATGAACTTTTAGAACTTTCAAAAATTGGTTGTGAAAGAGCAATTGAAGGAATGAAAATAAAAGAAATAGATTTTAGAAAAATATTGGAATTGGCTTTTTAATTTTTTTCTTAACTCCATAACTTCTGAAGTTTTGAATTATTTTATTATTAAAACTCAACAATATATATAATTATTTACTACAACCTAATTATATTTTAGTATTGATTGAGTATTTAAAAATTGATTTAATTTCTCTACAAAATATGATAATATTTTTTAAAAAAAGGATAAGAAAATATGGGGATATATAAAATTGAGGACTTTGATATAAAAGGAGATGGAAAAACAATTAACACAGAAGCAATTCAGAAAGCAATAGATACCTGTAATGAAAATGGAGGAGGAAAAATTATATTTAGTAGTGGAATTTTTAAAACAGGAACAATAGAACTTAAAAGTAATGTTCAACTTCATTTAGAGCGGGGGTGTAAAATTATTGGAAGTGAAAATCCTGATGACTATAGAGAATTAGAGGCAAATGGATTTTTAATGCAGAGAATAGAACCAAAAAAGGAAATGACAAAAAATGCTCTTATAATTGCAAGTGAAAGTGAAAATATTTCAATTACAGGTTTTGGAGAAATAAATGGTTCGGGTCCATCTTTTTATAAAGGTGTATCTTACGATGAAAATGGTAATTATAACAAACCAAATATTTCAAGACCAAGAATAATAATATTTTATAAATGTAAAAATGTTTTTATTGAAGGAGTAAAATTTGTTGATTCACCATGTTGGACAATCTGGTTTATGAAGTGTGAGGATATAAATATTCATAATATAAGAATTTTTGGAAATAAAAGGATGAGAAATATTGATGGAATAGATGTAGATGCATGTAAAAATGTAATAATTAGTGATTGTATTATGGATACTGAAGACGATTGTATAGCAATTCGTTCTATGCAAAACTTATATGATGAACCTGCCATATGTGAAAATATTACTGTAAGCAATTGTATTTTAAGAACTTCTTGTCAAGGAATAAGAATAGGGTGTCCGGGAGATGGGATAATACAGAATTGTGTATTTACAAATTTAATTATTGAAGGTGCAAGAGGTATTATTTCTCAACATCCAAAAATTTATTTACCAGAAAATATTACAGATGGTGCAGATATTCACGATATTATGTTTTCAAACATTACAATTAAAAGTAATTTATCACCAATATGGTTATATATAGAAAATGGTATTAAATTAACACGACTTTCAGATATAAATTTTTCCAATATAAAAATAATTAAAAGTGGAGAGGCACTTATTATAAAAGGAAATGAAGAAACCAAAATTTATAATATTACTTTTAATAATTTAGAAATGGAAAATTCAGGAGAAAATGGAATAGTATGTTGTAATTGCGAGAACATTAGATTTGATAATTTTAAATTAACAACTAAACAGGAAAAGGAGTAAATATGGGAAAAGTAAATTTAATAGAGATGACTTTAAAAGAAGTAAGAGAAAAAGGGAAAATTGAAGTTGCTGTTTTGCCATGGGGTTCAACAGAACCACACAATTTACATCTTCCTTATGGAACAGATACACTTGCTGCTTCTAAAATTAGTGAAATAAGTGCTAAAAAGGCAATAGAAAAAGGGGCAAAAGTTATTGTATTACCAACTATTCCAGTTGGTGTTAATTCAAACACTTTTGGTTTTCCTTTGGTATTACATTTTTCTCCAACAACTCAACTTTCAATTTTAAAAGATATTATCTGGTCACTTGAAAATCATAAAATTTATAAACTTTTACTTCTTAATGCTCATGGTGGAAATGATTTTAAGCCATTAATAAGAGAGATTTTTGGCAAAACAAATGTCTGGATTTTTTTACTTGACTGGTGGAATGTTAGAAATGATATTGTTGAAAATGTCTGTGAAGATAAAGATGGAGAACATGGACATGAGGCAGAAACATCATGGTTGATGTATCTTTATCCAGACCTTGTTCACCTTGAATGGGCTGATGATGGAAGAGTAAATAAACCACGACTTAAATCATTAGAAGAAGAGAAAATATGGCTTCCAAGACAATGGCATCTTTTAACGACAAATTCTGGTCATGGAAATCCTAAAAAGGCAAATGCAGAAAAAGGAAAAATAATTGTTGAAGGAGCAACAGATAGAATTTCAGAAATAATTTTAGAACTTTCAAAAACAAAAATTGATGAAAAATTTCCTTACTAATGGAGGGAAAAAAATGAAATACGAAATAATTGGTAGTAATTTGCAATTTGTAAAGATATATCTTTCAGTAGGAGAGGAAATTTATGCAGAAGGTGGGAAAATGATGTTTAAAAGTCAAAATATGAATATGGAAAGCAAAATTGTTGGAGATACAAGAAATGATAAATTAAAAGGAGTTTTTACGAGGATAGTAACAGGAGAAAGTTTGTTCACAACTCACTTTACTCCTATAAATGGAGATGGATATGTTGCTTTTGCTGGGGATTTTCCCGGTAAAATTCAAGCAATAGAACTTAAAGATGGTGAAAGTTTTATTTCTCAAAGAGATTCATTTGTTTGTGCAACTAAGGATGTTGGTTTTTCAATTGCTCTTCAAAAAAAAGTTGGTGTTGCATTTTTTGGTGGGGAAGGATTTATTCTTGAAAAATTTACAGGTCCTGGCACAGTTTTTATTCATGCTGGAGGTGATTTTTATACAGTTGATTTAGCACCTGGAGAAAAAATACATGTTGATACTGGTTGTATTGTTGGGTTTGAAGAAAAGGTTAATTATGATATTGAATTTGTAAAAGATATAAAAACAGCAATTTTTGGAGGAGAAGGCATATTTCTTGCAACATTAACAGGTCCCGGCAAGATAATTTTACAGAGTATTACATTATCGCGTCTTAGAAGAGAAATTGGGGGAAAAGTTGTAAGAAAAGGCGGAGAAAAATTTGGACTTGGTGGAATAGTAGGAGATATTTTGGGTGGAAGTGAGGATTAATTTGTGAAAATCTACAATATTCATCAAAAAATAAAAATTGAAGAGGGTTTAGTTATTGGCATTGGAAAATTTGATGGGGTTCATTTAGGACATCAAAAGTTAATAAAAAAAATTATTTCTATTTCAAAAGGAAAAAATAAAATTCCTGCTGTTTTTACCTTTAAAAATTTCCCGTTAGAATCTTATATTACTCCATTTGAAGAGAAAATTTCTCTATTGAAAAAATATGGAATTGAAATATGCATATGGAGTGATTTTGAAGAGATAAAAAATTGGGATGGAGAAAAATTTATTGGATTTCTAATTAAAATAGGAGTAAAAGAAATTGTTGTTGGTTTTAATTTTAAATTTGGGAAGGATAGAAAATGGGATGTTGATTTATTAAAAGATATTTCAAAAAAATATGGATTTTCAGTTAATATTATTAATGCAGTTGAGATAGATGGAGAAGTTGTAAATACGAGTAAAATAAAAAAATTTTTGAGAGAAGGTAATATTGAAAGAGCAAATAAGTTTTTAGGAAGGCATTTTTCCATTAAAGGAAAAGTAGTTGCTGGCAGTGGCAGAGGTAAAAAAATAGGTTTTCCTACTGCGAATGTTCTGTTAGACGAAAAAATTGAAATAGGGCAGGGTGTTTATGCTGGATATGTTTTTTATAAAGGGGAAAAATACAAAGGGGGATTGAATGTTGGGAATTGTCCCACTTTTGGAGAAAAAAGAAAAAGAGTTGAAGTTTATATTTTTGATTTTGAACAAGAGATTTATGGAGAAACAATTGAGGTGTTTTTTTTGAAAAAAATTAGAGATGAGATAAAATTTTCATCTGTTGATGAATTGAAAAAACAAATTAAGAAAGACATAAATATAATTAAGGAAATAAAATGAGAATTTTAGCAATAGGTGATATACATTATGTTTCTGATAGTAGTTATATTGGACTTCCTGAAAGAAAATATGAGATTGGTCCTGAATTTGTTGAAAGAATTTTAAGGAGAGAAAAAGAAAACTTTGATGTTATTGTTGTATGTGGTGATTTTGTTGATAATAGGACTCTTTCATGTACAGAAAATGATTTTCTTGAAATTAAAAAAATTATTGAAAAAGAGAAAAAACCATTTATTTTGGTCAGAGGAAACCATGATATTGAATTCAGTAAATTTTGTAAATTATCCGGAAATTCAACATTACCTTTAATTTATGGGGAATATATTTTTTATCCCTTTTGTGACAATTACCTGAAAGATGAAAAATGTTATAGAAAAAAACAGGAAATTGAAAAATTCAAAAAATTCTCTCAGCAGTTTAGAGATAAAAAAATTATTACTATTCAGCATAATATTATTTATCCAAAAATAGAAGGTGGTTATCCTTATAATTTTGAAAATGATGAAGAAATTTTAAATTTATATAAAGAGAATAATGTTTTAGTGTCTATAAGTGGACATTATCATAAAGGAATAAAAGAAAAAAAACATAAAGGAATTTACTTTTTAACTTTACCTGCTATATGTGAAAGTCCATTTTCCTATTACATAATAGAAATAAATAAAGAAAAAATTAAGTTTCAAAAAAAGTCCTTATGTATGGAAGCACCATTTCCTTTAATTGATTTTCATTGTCATACTGAATTTGCTTATTGTAGAGAGAATGTAGAGAGTAAAAAAAACATAGAAAGGGCGAAAATTTTTGGACTTGATGGTATTGTTCTTACAGAACATTCAGGGCAACTTTATCTTTCAAAAGATGATTACTGGGGTTATAAATTTTTAGATGGGGTGGATATAATTTATCAGTCAAAAAAAGAAGGGAAAAGCAGAATAGAAAAATTTAAAGAGAAAATATTTCCTATTAAAAATAGTTATGTAAAAGTTGGAATGGAAGTTGAATGTGATAAAAATGGGAAAATAACACTTTTACCAGAAGATAGAAATGGTATTGATTATTTAATAGGAGCAGTTCATTATTTACCGGAAGAATATAAAGTAAGTTATAAAAAAATAAAAAGTGGATTTTTAAAATTTACGGAATTTGTATGCAGAAATAATATAGATATTCTTGCTCATCCTTTAAGATATTTTGTAAGGAATAAAATACTCCCACCAGAGGATATTTATTCAGATGTTGTAAAAATCTTGAAGAAATATAATGTGTGTGCAGAATTAAATTTTCATACCAATAACCCAGACCCTGTTTTTTTTGAAAGATGTATAGAAAATGGTATTAAAATTTCTCTTGCCTCAGATGCTCATAACTTACTTGAAGTAGGGGATTTTTCAAAACATATTGAGTTTCTAAAAAAAATTGGTGTTCGTTCTGGCGAAAATTTGCTAACAAAATGGGTTAAATTTAGTTGACTTATACATCAAAAAAAGTTATCATACAGAATTAAAAAATAAAATATTGATATCAAGGAGGAAAAAGATGGAGAAAAAATATATTTATTTTTTTGGTGAAGGAAAAGCAGAAGGAACAGGAGATATGAAGGACTTACTTGGTGGAAAAGGAGCAGGACTTGCAGAAATGATAAATGCAGGAATACCAGTTCCACCTGGTTTTACAATTACAACAGAAATGTGTACTTACTTTTATCAACACAATGAGAAACTTCCTGATGGTTTTGATGAAGAACTTAAAAAATATCTAAAAAGACTTGAAAAAGCTACCGGGAAAAAATTTGGTTCTCCTGAAAATCCACTTCTTGTTTCAGTAAGGTCAGGAGCAAAATTTTCCATGCCAGGTATGATGGATACAATTTTAAATTTAGGGCTTAATGATGAAGTAGTAAAGGGGCTGGCAAAAATTTCAGGTGATGAAAGATTTGCTTATGATGCTTATAGAAGATTTATTCAGATGTTTGGAAATGTTGTTATGGGAATAGATAAAAATAAGTTTGAAAAATATTTAGAAGAAAAGAAAGAAGAAAAAGGAGTAAAGTATGATTCTGA
>ENA-UOYA01001473-UOYA01001473.1-activated-sludge-metagenome-genome-assembly--contig:-NODE-1473-length-24816-cov-31.807197_pt1 | contig 24816 bp, 21 predicted proteins | sample MGYA00238163_ERZ764804 | MGnify/ENA primary metagenome ERZ764804 (study PRJEB28919, sample SAMN05720223) | activated sludge metagenome | isolation source: Anaerobic digester | place: Hong Kong... | reverse complement strand
CGCGAACGCACCTGGAAAGAATGGCAAACCCGCTTCGAAGAAATTGAACGCACCTCCACCAACATTGATGCCCAATTGCAAGCCCTCGATGCGACACAACGCGCCGTCAAGCGCGCCCAAGAAGCCTTTGAAGAAATTACACAGCGCTTTGAGCGGCGCATCAATGAAATCACTGAAATGCAACGTCTGGTTGAAGAACGCTTCCGTCAGGAATGGGTCGCCTTCAAGGCAGATGACCAAAAGCGCTGGGCCAACTATTCCCTCACCCAAGAAGAACAGCAGCGCGAGGTTACTCGCCAATTTGAAAAGCTCACTGAACGGCTGCTGCCAATTGAAGACATGTTGCAACAACTCAAAGAACGTCTGACACAATTGACCGAAGATACCAGCAAACGACTTCAAAGCCTGCTAACACTCAACCGTCAATGGGTTGAGAACTTTGAGCAAACCTTCCGCAGATCCTGACCAACGAACAACAACGCTATGCACGTCATCGGCACCGCTGGGCATGTAGATCACGGAAAGTCCACCCTGGTTGCTGCGCTGACCGGCACACATCCCGACCGGCTCAAAGAAGAACAACAGCGCGAAATGACCATTGAGTTGGGCTTTGCCTGGTTGCCCTTGCCCAATGGGGAAGAAGTGGGCATCGTGGATGTGCCAGGCCACCGTGACTTCATCGAAAACATGCTTGCTGGCGTTGGCGGCATTGACGCAGTCCTATTCGTCATTGCCGCGGATGAAGGCGTTATGCCGCAAACCCGCGAACATCTTGCCATCCTCAACTTGCTCAACGTTCCAGGCGGCCTCGTCGTGCTCACCAAAGCTGACCTGATTGAAGACCCGGCCTGGCTAATGCTGATCGAAGAGGATGTGCAAAAAGCATTGCGCGGCAGCGTGCTAGAAGGAGCGCCGCTGCTGCATGTCTCCGCCCGCACCGGTCAGGGCCTGCCAGAGCTGATTGCCGCCCTGAGCCAATGCCTGGCCAACAGCACCCCCCGTCCCGACCTGGGCCGCCCGCGTTTGCCGATTGACCGCGTCTTCACCTTGCCGGGCTTTGGCACCATCGTCACCGGCACCTTGCTGGATGGATGCCTTCAGCTGGGCGACGAAATAGAAATTTTGCCTGATGGGTTGCGCGCCCGCGTGCGCGGCCTGCAAACCCACCGCAAAAAAGTGACCCAAGCTCAGCCCGGCAGCCGCACCGCCATCAACCTGGCTGGCATTGAAGTTCAACAGGTGCAGCGCGGCAACGTCATCGTCACGCCGCAACAATACACGCCAAGCCAACGCCTGGATGTGCAAGTGCAGCTGCTGCCCGAAGCCAGCAGCCCCCTTGCACACAATGACCAGGTCAAATTCTTCCTCGGCACGACCGAAAGCCTGGCCCGTGTGCGCCTGTTGGGCAGCGAACAACTTCTCCCCGGACAAAGCGGTTGGCTGCAACTTGAACTGAATACTCCGGTTGTTGCCGTGCGCGGCGATCGTTACATTCTGCGCCGTCCCTCCCCCGGCGAAACCATTGCCGGCGGCGTTGTGTTGGATGCCCACCCCACGCGCCGACACAAACGCTTCGACCCTGCCGTGCTGGAGGCGCTGCAAAACCTGTTACACGGCAGCCCTGAAGACCTTCTCTATCAGGTTAGCTTAACCCTTGGACTGACAGCACGCAGCAACATCCTGGCACACCCCCATCTGCCAGAGCAAACAGCGCAAAACGCCTTGCAAAACTTGCTAGAACGCGGGCAGCTGCTGCAAATTGGCGCAGAGGCTGACCTGTTGATTGCCCGCCCAACCTGGAACACCCTCACCGAACAAGCCCTGGCAGAACTCGATAAATTCCACGCCGCCTACCCCTTGCGCCGCGGCATGCCACGCGAAGCGCTCAAAAGCCGCCTGAAATTGCAGCCGCGCCCTTTTCTGGCATTGCTCAAAACCTGGCTGGACCAAAACCTGCTCAACGAGCATGGCACCCTGGTATGCAAAGCGAGCTTCCGCGTACAATTAACGCAGCAGCAAACTGCACAGGTCGAACGGCTGTTGGCACGCTTTGCCACCAACCCCTACAGCCCACCCAGCAGCAAAGAGTGCAGCGCCGAACTAGGCGAAGAACTGTTCAACGCCTTGTTAGAGCAAGGTCAATTGGTTGCGGTTTCAAGTGAAGTCGTCTTCCGCCCACAAGAAATTGAAGCCATGCGCACCTGGGTGATGGAACATCTGCGCGCTCATGGCAGCCTGACCGTGGTTGAATTTCGCGATCACTACCGTACAAGCCGCCGCTACGCCCTGGCATTTTTGGAATATCTCGACGCCCAAGGGTTGACCCGGCGTGAAGGGGAAGCCCGTCACCTGCAAACGTCTTGACTCTGCGGCAAATTCTTGCTACAATCGTCTCAAGTCGGTCGGTCAACCGACTGAAACAATCCCCCACAACAAGGCAGGCATCCTCATGGCAAGACGCAAAGACCCCCACAGCAACATTCGCCAACAAATTCTCTCCGCCGCCAATCAGCTTTTCATCGAGCGCGGCCTGGATCACACCAGCCTCAAAGACATTGCCACCGCCGCAAACATCAGTCCCGGCACCCTGTTCTACTATTACGCCTCCAAATCGGCGCTTGTCTTTGATGTCACCGATCAACACTTCGACCGCCTCACCTATCAATTGCTTGATTGGGTCACGCAAACTCAGGGCAATGCCAACCTGGAGCAATTGCTCACGTTTGTCTTTGAAACCATCATCGGTGACCTGACGCGCGGCAAATTGCATCATTACCTGATCAACGAAGCCGCAACCAACGATCCATCCATTCGCCAACGTTTTCAGCAAAAATATGCCGAATGGCGGCAAATGATTGAAACCGGCATCTCCAGCGTTTTGCCCAACGACGAACGCCGCCCCATTTTGGCTCAAATCATCCTTGCCACCCTCGATGGTCTCATCATCCAGGCCATCCTCGGCGTGCAAAACCTGCCCATCCCCGCAATTGTCAGCTGTCTGGTACAGCTAGCACCCAACCCCAGAGGCACCTATGAGCTCAGCCCGCTATCCTGAACTGACCCCGCGTCGCAAACCAATCAAGCGCGCCATCAACCAAATCGTCTTGTTCGTCTTGGGGCGCGCCGTGCAATCGCTCTCGCGTTACGAACCACGCATCCGTCATGAGGTAGCCACCTGGCCAGAAAACTTCACCCTCATGCTGGTCGTGCGCCCCAAAGGCGGCAGCCTGGCGCTGCGTCGCACCACCGAAGCCGATCTGCGCTACCTGGGCAGCCACTTTGACCCCGCTCAGGCCGATGTCGTCATCTACATGAAAGACATCGAAAGCGCCTTCGCCATGTTCACCGGTCAGCTCGGCATTGATATGGGCTATGCCCGACATTGCATGTGTGCCAGTGGCGACCTTTCCAACACCGTTTCCGTCGTGCGCGTTCTCAACACCGCCGTTGCGTACCTCTTCCCGGCCTTCATTGCCCGCCGCCTGATGAAACGCCTGCCGCCAACCCCTTTCTGGCAAAAGCAAGCCCGCCGTCTGCGCACCTACTTGCTCGGCGTTCCCTTTGGCATCTAACCCAGGAGCGTTCCATGCTGCCCGATTACTACGAATTCCACTTCCCCGTCAAACTGCTTTCCGGTCACACCGCCCTGAACAACCTCCCCGGTGAGCTGAGCCAGGCCAAAGTGCACCGCCCCCTGCTCATCACCGACCCTGGCGTGATGCGTGCCGGTCTGATTGAAATTGTGCGCAACGCTTTCGCCGAAACCGAAATCACCTTTGGCGCCCTCTACGATCAGGTTCCGCCCGAATCTTCCACCCACGTTGTCAACGAACTGGCCGAATTATGGCGGGAGCGCGGTTGCGATAGCATTCTGGCAATTGGCGGCGGTTCCGTCATTGATACGGCCAAAGGGGTCAACATCCTCGTCTCGCTCGGCGGCAAAGATGTGCGCGCCTATCGCGGCGCCGAAACTCTCCCCGGCCCACTGCGCCCGCTGTTTGTTGCTCCCACCACCGCCGGCACCGGCTCCGAGGCGACCAACTCGGCCGTCATTGCCGACCCAGAAAGTGGCGTGAAGATGCTGTTCGTATCTGAATTTTTGTTGCCGCGCGTCGCCGTGTTGGATACGCGCCTGACGCTGACCCTGCCGCCGCGCCTGACAGCCGCCACCGGCATGGATGCGCTGACCCATGCCATGGAAGCCTGCCTCAGCATCCAGAAAAACCCGGTCAGTGATGCCTATGCCTGGCAAGCCATCAACCTCATTCGCCTGCACCTCAAACAAGCCGTGCATACCCCGGCCGACAAAACCGCCCGACTGGCGCTCGCCAATGCCAGCACCCTGGCCGGAGCGGCCTTCTCCAACTCCATGGTTGGCTGCGTACACTCCATGGGCCACGCCGCCGGTGCGGTTGGTCACATTCCCCACGGGGTCGCCATGAACATCTTCTTGCCATTCGGCCTGGCCTTCAACCTGCCAAGCCGCGCCAATGTGCTGGCCGAATTGCTCTTGCCCTTAGCCGGGCCAGAAATCTATGCCAGCACCCCCCCAATCAGTCGTGCCCAACGCACCATCACCGCCGTGCACGAACTGAAGGATGAATTACATGCTCTCTGCGGCCTGCCGCGCACCCTGCAAGAAGCCGGTCTGACGCGTGAACAGCTCCCAGCCATTGCAAAACTGGCCATCAACGATGGCTCAGCCATGATGAACCCGCTTGAACTGGGGTTTGAAGAAGCCATGCAACTGGCCGAACAAGCCTTTGCCTAAAGGATCCCCGATGTTGCCTCTCACCCGCTGCACCTGGGCCCTCAGCCCATTGTCCATTGCCTATCATGATCAGGAATGGGGCGTTCCCCAACACGATGACCGCATCTTGTTTGAATTTCTCATTCTGGAAGGTGCGCAAGCCGGCTTGAGCTGGGAGACCATCCTCAAAAAACGCCCCGCCTATCGCCAGGCTTTTGCCAACTTCGATCCGCAGCAGGTTGCCGCGTTCGATGCCACACAGCAAGCCGCACTGTTACAAAACCCTGGCATTGTCCGCAACCGCCGCAAAATTGCCTCAGCTGTACAAAACGCAGCGGCCTTCCTGCGCGTGCAAGCCGAGTTTGGCAGCTTTGATGCCTATCTATGGCGATTTGTCGAAGGCCGTCCGATCCAAAACGCCTGGCAAAGCCTCAGGCAACTGCCTGCCCAAACCCCGCTTTCCGAACGCCTCAGCCAAGACTTGCGTCAGCGCGGCTTTTGCTTCGTTGGCCCCACCATTTGTTATGCCTTCATGCAAGCCATTGGCATGGTCAACGATCACACAACTGATTGTTTTCGCTATCACCAACTTGCAGGAGAATCCAACAACCAATGAACGCTGTGATGGGTAAAGTCTTATGGGTCAACTTGAGCGAAGGCAAAATCTGGGAAGAAACCATTGCCCCAGAAATCTATGAACGCGTCCTTTCCGGGCTGGGGTTAGCCGCCTACCTGCTCTACCAACGCATTCCGCCGGGCTGCGACCCGTTGGGGCCAGAAAACATCCTCGGCTTCGTCTCTGGCTTACTGACCGGCACCGGCAGCCTGATGACCGGGCGCTGGATGGTTGTGGGCAAATCACCCTTGACCGGGCGTTGGGGCGACGCCAATTGTGGCGGCACTCTTTCCCCGGCAATCAAACAATGTGGTTACGACGGCATCTTCTTCACCGGCATCAGCCCCAAACCGGTCTACCTCTTGGTGGAACACGGACGCGCCGAACTGCGCGACGCCAGCGACCTATGGGGCAAAGACACGCGTCAGACCGAAAATGAATTGCTCTCGCGCATGAGCGGGCGGCAAGGTGCGGTTGCCTGCATTGGCCCCGCGGGCGAAGCCGGTTCACTCATCGCCGGCATCGCCAATGATCAAGGCCGCATGGCGGCTCGTTCCGGGTTGGGGGCAGTGATGGGCAGCAAACGCCTCAAAGCCATCGCCCTGCACGGCGCCTATCGCATCCCCGTGCACAACCCGCAGGAAATGAAACAGCTCAGCGACCGCTTCAACCGCTTTCTCAACATTCAGCCGCCCTTCGTCAATGGCCGCAGCATGGCTGTGTTGGGCTGGCTGCTGCAAGTGCTGCCCCTACAAATGCGGCAGGATGGCCTGCTTTACAAAATTTTGCTGAGCAAATGGGGCACAACCAGCATGAATCAATTCAGCATTGAAACCGGCGATGCCCCCATTCGCAATTGGGGTGGCAGCAACCGCAGCTATGGCCTGCGCACCTCACAACGCATCAACCCAGATTTAATTCGCGCCCGCGAGCAGGTCAAATATCACTGCTATTCCTGTCCGGTTGGCTGCGGCGGCATGTGCAGCCTGCCCCAAGGTGGCGAAACGCACAAACCCGAATACGAAACCGTCCTGGCCCTCAGCGGGTTGTTGCAATGCACCGACCTCGACATCGTTTTCGAGGCCAACGAGCTGCTCAACCGCGCCGGCATGGATAGCATCTCCGCCGGCGGAACAGTTGCCTTTGCCATCGAATGCTACGAGCACGGCCTGCTAACCCCTCAAGAGACCGACGGCCTGGAGCTGCGCTGGGGCAATGCTGCCGTCATCCTGCCCCTGTTACAGCGCATGGTCACGCGCCAGGGGATCGGCGACTTGTTGGCCGATGGCGTCAGGGCTGCCAGTCAGCGGCTTGGGCGCGGCAGCGAAAAGTTTGCCATTCACGCCGGCGGGCAAGAGCTGGCCATGCACGATGGCCGCAACGACCCCGGCTTTGCCCTGCATTATGTTGTGGAGCCCACCCCCGGACGACACACCATCGGCTCTTACTTGTATTATGAAATGTTTCAACTGTGGCGCAAACTGCCGCACCTGCCCGCCGTGCGCAGCCTGTTCTACACCAAAAACAGCAAATATCGCCCCGATGCCGAAAAAGCCATTTGGGCCGCGGCGTGCAGTCAGTTCACCCAATTGATGAACGGTGCTGGCCTATGCCTGTTCGCTGGGCTATTTGGCGTACACCGCGTGCCCATCTTCGAATGGTTGAACGCGGCAACCGGCTGGCAAAAATCACCCGCCGAGTATCTGCGCATCGGCCAGGATATTCAAACCATCCGGCAAGCCTTCAACATTCGCGAGAAAGTCGCCCTGCAAGCTGAAATCGGCGATCGGGCGATTGGCGCCCCGCCCCTATCTGAGGGTGCCAATCGTCAACGCAGCGTGCCGCTGAACGAACTCGTCTCGCGCTATTGGCAGCAAATGGGCTGGGATGAGCAAGGCCGACCACACCCCGAGCAAATCCAAGCCTTGGGTCTGGACTTCCCTGAATAGGTTCTCAGTTTAGGAGATAGAGCCATGTCTTACACAATTACCGAAGATTGCACCGGCTGCGGCGCCTGCGTGAGGCGCTGCCCCGTCGAAGCCATCACCGGCGAACGCAAACAGCGGCACACCATTGACCCCGAACTATGCATTGATTGCGGCGCCTGTGCACTTGTTTGCCCAACCCAAGCCATCCTCTGCCCCAACGGTGAACGCAGCAAGCCAAAGCGCATCAATGAATGGCTACAGCCTGTTTGGAACTATGAAGCTTGCGTCCTCTGCCGCATCTGCGTCATCACCTGCCCAACCGGTGCCATTCAGCAAATGGATGCCAGGCACGCCAACGGAATTCGCGCCGGTGAACCCTACCTGCGCGCCCCCAAAAACTGCATCTCTTGTAGCTTTTGCGCTGCCGATTGCCCAACCAACGCCATCCGCATGGCCAACCCAAAAGTAAGCTGAAGCTGCCCCTCACCTCCCAGCAAGCTTTTTGCTCAACTCAGCTGCCCACCACAACACACCTGTCATCCCCCAAACATCAGCAAACAGAAAGCCGCCCCTTGCGGGACGGCTTTCGGCTTTTTTGGCTGCGACGCACCAAGAACTCAAGCGAGGAGGGGCGCCGCAGCCAGACACGAACTACTATCTATCATTTTCGACACCACCTCCTCCTTTCTTTAGGATAGCAACTTCAGGAGGTGCAACCTCTGTAAAGAGTATCACACAAAAGCCAGCACAAGTCAAGCCCTGCACAGGCTTAACCTTCTACCAACGGGTTGAGAAATTCACCCGCCAGGCAGCGCCATCGTTGGTAACCGCAGAACCGGTATTGACCACCTCAAACCAGGTCTGCCCCGGCTTGAAGGGCACCAACTGCCCGCTTGCATCCACCAGCGTCAGCACCGCATCCGGCGCATTGCGTTGCCAGCGCACCGAATAGACCTGTCCATCGCGCAACAGCAAAGCATCTCCGCTGCCATTCAACGCCATTTCCATCATCTCAGTCTCCGCCGAAGGCACCACATCTTGATGTGGAACAAAAATCACCACCACATTCTCAACCCCCAATTGTTCGCCCGTCACCGCATCCGTCAGCGGTGCGTAGCGCTCACTAGCCTGATCGGTTGCGTTTTGCTGATCCACGCTGCGCAGGTAGCGTCCGCTTTCAGCGTCGTAGTCCCAACGATTGTAAATGGCAATCGAGTAGCGCACCGTCAATTGACTAGCCGCCCTGCCACCTTCCGGCGCTTCCAGCTTGAAGTACATTCCATCCAGGTTTTGGCGGCTGTTATCCACCTGCACCAGGCGCAGATACTCGCCGACCTTGGCTGTGTTGGCCATCAGGTAATTCTTGCCCTTGGGGTCATAGCGACCGATTGCCCCAACCTGCAACGACTTTGAACCTTCTAGCACCAGGCGGCTGCCAAATTCAGAGCCGGCAAAGCGCTGATAGACGCGCGGGTCTGCACTGCCAAACACAAACACCGCCTTATACATACGGATAAGGTGTTCATCGAAATAGCGCCCCGAACGGATCGGCGCCACTTGCTCGGCATCACGGCCATAATAAATGGCCGCGAAGCGCGTCGTGCCGAACTCAGTGTAATATTCATACACCAAATCCGCAGCCGAAACGCCCAATTGCGGGCGCCCTTCGCGCGGCAGGTTTTGCACCTTGACGATGATCGGACGGCGCTCCAGCAAAGCCGGGTCATCCACCTCCAAACCGGTCAGCGGATTGACCCCCGCCGGAAAGCCCGATGGGCCCAACCCCGCCGGCGGATACGCCGGCGTAGCCGTCGGCGAAGGCAGCGGCGTTGCTGTTGCGGTTGGCTGCGGGGTGAACGTCGCCGTCGGCGGCAGCGGCGTGAAGGTTGGCGGCATTGTTGGGGTTGCCGTTGGCGGCAGCGGGGTCAGCGCGCTGCACGAAGCCAGCAACGTTCCCAACAGCAACAGGCTTAAAGCCAGGCAAATCTTACAATCAAGCTTCATGATCCAATCTCCTTTATCAGATATGGCGGGGATAATACACCCAAAAGGCGCATTTGCGCAACCCCGCAGGCCCTAGACGCACCATCCCCCAGCAAAGTTCCCGGTCATTTGTCCAATCCTCCTTGCCATCAAACACATTCCATCTGACCAAATCAGGTTATAATTTAACTTAATGGATACTTCTTCCACACCTTCCAAATTCCCTGCCTTTCTGCCCGTATTGTTCACCAGCCTTGGGCTAACCCTGTCTGGCCTTGTCGGATTGGCACTTGTCGTTCTCTACACACTGCCAACCTTGGGGCCGCGCTGGCTGTTCTTCTTTCTCTTCTTCATCACCCTCACTGGTCTGGCGCTGCCAATTGTCTATTTCCTCAACCGCCGCTTTCCCAGCACGCCCATGCCCAACAGCACCGTGCTGGTGCGTCAGGCACTATGGGTTGGAATCTATGGGGATGTTGCCCTATGGTTGCAAATGGGACACATCTTCAACCTGGCCTTGGCTGTCTTCCTGGCTGCTGGGCTGATTGCAATTGAATTATTGCTGCGCATGCGCGAACGCAGCCTTTGGAAGCCCGAAGAGGCAAAAAATGAATGAATGACCTGCGCCGCTTGCCTGCCATAGATACTTTGCTGCAAACCCCTGCTGCTCAAGCGCTATGTGCAACATTTGGCCGTCCCCTGACCCTCAATGCCTTGCGTCAGGCGCTGCAACAGCAACGCCGCGCCGAGCAAGATGACCCACATTTCGCCGACCCCCAAACGCTGCTGAGCTCTGCTCAGGCCCTGTTGCAAACCTGGTGCCAACCGAGTTTGCTGCCTGTCATCAATGCCAGCGGGGTCGTGCTGCACACCAATTTGGGGCGCGCCCCACTGAGCACAGCTGCATCGCTTGCCATCCAACAAACCGCAGCAACGTACAACAACCTGGAATTCGACCTCGAGTCGGGCCGGCGCGGACACCGCGAACAGCACATTGAAGCCCTGCTCACACAGCTCACCGGTGCCGAGGCGGCGCTGGTTGTCAACAACAACGCCGCCGCCGTGCTGCTGACACTCAGTGCACTGGCGCGCCGCCAACGCGTCATCATCGCTCGCGGACAACTGGTTGAAATCGGCGGCGGCTTCCGCATCCCGGACGTGATGGCACAATCCGGCGCAAAACTGATTGAAATTGGCACAACCAACCGCACCCATGCCCAAGATTACGTCGAAGCACTACAAGCGCCCACCGCCCTCGTCTTACACGTCCATTCCTCCAACTTCCGCATCATTGGTTTTGCAAGCCAACCCAACCTGGCCGAAATTACCCACCTGGCCCACGAACACAATGTGCCCGTAATGGCAGACCTTGGCTCTGGCTGCCTGCTTGAAACAAATGCCTTTGGTCTTGCACACGAACCGATGGTGCAAGAGGCCATCAGCCAGGGCGTTGACCTGGTATGCTTCTCTGGCGACAAACTGCTTGGTGGCCCACAAGCCGGCATCATCGTTGGCAAACGTGACCTGCTGGCCAAAATTCGCAAGCACCCCCTGCTGCGCGCCGTGCGCGCCGACAAACTGTGCCTGGCTGCGCTACAAGCCACCCTGCTACACTACCGCAAAGACGAAGCACTCAGCCACATTCCCATCTGGCGCATGATTGCCACCCCACTTGCCACCTTGCAAGCTCGCGCCACCGCCTGGCAGGCAGCGCTCGATTGGGGCGAGGTGTTGCCTGGCCATTCAACCATTGGCGGCGGCAGCCTGCCCGAAGAAACCCTGCCCACCGCCCTGTTATCATTGTCACTCCGTCAGCCCAATCGCTGGCTCTCCTGGCTGCGCACGCGTCGCCCGGCCATCATTGCCCGCATTCAGAACGATAGGATCGTATTCGACCCACGCACCGTACTGCCAGAGCAAGAAGGCAACCTGCTTCAAGCCCTGACAGAGCTCCGCCAACTTAACAACTCTCCGAAAGGTAGCCAATGAAAAACGAAATTCAAACCCTGATGCAAGAAAACGACCTCGAAGCCTTGCTGGTGATGGGCCCTGCCCAACACAATCCAGCCATGGTTTACTTTACTGGCCTGGTACACGTTTCCAAAGCTGACCTGATCCTGCGTCGCGGTGCAGAGCCCGTGTTGTTTCACGGCAGCATGGAACGCGACGAAGCCGCTCAGTCAGGTTTGCCCAGGCGCGATTACGAACAATACCCCTGGAAAGAGCTGCAGCAAGAAGCAGGCGGCGACACAACCCAAATGATGGCCCTGCGCTACGAACGCATGTTGCGCGATTGCGGCGTGACACAGGGGCGCGTCGCCATCTATGGGCAACAAGAAATCGGCCCACAATTTGCCATTCTCAACGCCCTGCAACAGCGCATGCCCGAGCTGACCCTGGTTGGCTTTGTCAACGACCCCATTCTCTCACAGGCCATGTTCCGCAAAGACGAAACAGAACTAGCCCACATCCGGCACATGGGGCAGATCACCACCAGCGTTGTTGGGCGCGTGGCCGATTTTCTCAGCAGCCAACACGCCCGCGACGGTCTGCTCCTCGACAAACAAGGGCAACCCGTGACCATTGGCCGGGTGAAAAGCCTGATTGATTTATGGCTCGCCGAAGCAGGCGCAGAAAACCCCGAAGGTACCATCTTTGCCCAAGGGCGCGATGCCGGCGTGCCGCACAGCACCGGCAACGATGCCGAGGCCCTGCGCCTTGGTCAAACCATCGTCTTCGACATCTTCCCCTGTCAGGCACGCGGCGGTTACTTCTATGACTTCACCCGCACCTGGTGCCTGGGCTACGCCCCCGATGAAGCCTTGCAGCTTTATGAGCAAGTGCGTCACGTCTATGAAACCATTCGCAGCGAATTGCAGCTTGATGCACCCTTCCGCAGTTATCACGAACGCACCTGTGAACTCTTTGAGGCCATGGGCCACCCAACCCTGCGCACCCACCCCGGCACCCAAAGCGGCTTCGTCCACAGCCTGGGGCACGGCCTGGGGCTGCGCGTCCACGAGCGCCCATGGAGCAGCACAACCGCCAGTGCCGGCGATATCCTCGCCGCCGGGACGGTCTTCACCATCGAGCCAGGGCTCTATTATCCAGAGCGCGGTTTGGGCGTGCGCCTGGAAGACACCTACACCGTCACTCCCGATGGTCACTTTGCTCCACTCGCTGACTTCCCGCTCGACCTGGTGCTGCCGGTACACGGCTAAAGGAGCGTTCTGCCATGCCCGACCTGGCCCCTGCCCGCATTCTCGGCATTGAAAGCTCGTGTGACGAAACCGCTGCCGCCATTCTTGAAAATGGCCGGCTTCTGCTCGCCAGCACAGTCGCTTCGCAAATTGACCTGCACGCCCGTTACGGCGGCGTCTTCCCTGAGGTCGCCTCACGCCAACACATTCGCACCGTCTACGCCATTGTCGAACAGGCGTTGCAACAGGCACACCTGACCTTAGCCGATGTAGACGCCATCGCCGTCACGCGCGGCCCCGGCTTGGCCGGCTCGCTGGTCGTTGGCATGAACATGGCCAAAGGGTTAGCCCTGGCAAGCGGCAAACCTCTCGTCGGCGTCAATCATCTTGAGGGTCACATCTATTCCGCCTGGGTACACCCGGCAAACACCACCCCACTGCCCCCGGCGCCGCAATTTCCACTCCTGGCACTGCTGGTTTCCGGCGGTCACAGCGAGCTCAACCTGATGACCGATCACTTGCATTACCAACGCCTGGGCGCCACACTCGACGATGCCGCCGGTGAAGCCTTCGACAAAGTGGCCCGGCTGCTTGGCCTGCCCTATCCCGGCGGGCCTTCCATCCAAAAAGCCGCTGCCGAGGGCAACCCGCAGGCCTTTCACTTCCCGCGCGCCCGCCTGGATGGCACGTGGAATTTCTCCTTTAGCGGATTGAAGACCGCAGTACTGCGCCTGGTGCGCAGTTTTGAAGAGCAACAGCAGCCCCTGCCGGTTGCCGACCTGGCCGCCAGCTTTCAAGAAGCCGTCGTAGACGTGCTGCTGACCAAAACCCTGGCTGCGGCGCGGCAATTTGGCGCCCAACAAATCCTTGTCGCCGGCGGCGTATCAGCCAATCGGGCCCTGCGTCAGGCTTTCCTCAATCAGCAAGAATTCCCCGTCCACATTCCCTCGCTCTCGCTTTGCACAGACAACGCCGCCATGATTGCTGCTGCCGGCTATTTTCGCTACGCCCTCGGACATTGCGACTCGCTGGATATGGATGTGTTGCCCACCTGGCCACTTTCTTGAACGCCATGTAACTTTTTGGAGCTATGCAAATCTAAATGGATAAGGCCGCACAAACGCTCTCGCTCGCCAAATTACAAGCCGGTGACCCACACGAATTTGCTCACTTTGTTGATCAATATTCCGGCTCAGTCTATCGGCTCGCGTTAAAAATGGTCAGTGAACCTCAAGACGCTGAGGACGTGCTGCAAGAAACTTTCCTCAAGGCACAGCGCGCCCTGCCAAAATTCGAGGGCCGTTCGTCCCTTGCCACCTGGCTTTACCGCATTGCAGTCAACGAAGCATTGATGGTGCTACGCAAACGCCGCCCGGATATGATCTCCGTTGAAGAACCCGACCCGGATGCCGAAGAGCCAGACGAACCTTTGCAAATCATTGATTGGTGCTGTCTGCCCGAGGCCGAACTGCTTTCGAACGAATTTCGTCAACATTTGCAAGCGGCCATGCAGCAGCTTTCACCAGCCTTAAGGGCCGTGTTTCTGCTTCGCGATATCGAAGGCCTTTCCATCGAAGAAACCGCCCAAACGCTGGATGTTTCGCAGGCCGTGGTCAAAACCCGCCTGCTGCGGGCGCGGCTCAAGCTGCGCGAAGCGCTTTCGGAATACTACAAAGAACGCCTGACGGAAAGGTCGCAATGAGCGAGAAGCACGACTGTGGTTTAATGTTATCTTCCCTGGTGGAGTATATTGACGGCACACTGCGCGAGGAAGTTTGTCGTGAAATTGAGCGACACCTGCGCGATTGCGAAAACTGTCGTGTGGTTGTCAACACCTTGCGCAAGACGATCGAAATCTATCAGGTGACTGCTGAACCGGATACCCTGCCCGCCGATGTGCGCCAACGGCTGTTTTACCGCCTGGAGCTGCCCAACGAACCAACCGAAACCAACAGCGCCCTGGCACATCAACCAGGCAGCCTTTGCCCCCACTGTCATCAAGCCCGTCTCGATTATGACGGCACACTTACCCTGCGTTGCCCGGCCTGCGGCTATGCCGAAGGCGGCGGTTGCACCTGATAACCCATCCTCATTTGCCCCGGCGGGGCAAACCACCCACAGAAAGGTCTCTCCTCATGCAAACGATGCTAAACGATTCCATTATCAAACAGCTGAACGAAGTCTTCCAAAACCTGGAACAACCGGTCGAAATTGCCCTGTTCAACGACCCAACCAACCCCGAAACTTCTGAAGCCCTCCAACAACTGCTCGGCGAAGTATCCGCCCTATCCGAGAAATTCCACCTGAGCAGCTACCAAATGCCCGAAGATGCCAAGCTAGCCGCTCATTACCACCTGGACAAAACCCCCGGGTTCGTCTTGTTGGGCAAAACAGAAGGTGAACCCGAAGATTACGGTGTGCGCTTTGCCGGTTTCCCCGGTCAATATGAATTCACCTCACTGATTAATGACCTGGTCATGGTCTCACAACGCCGATCCGGCGTGCGCCCCGAAACCAGTGCTGCCCTGGCCGAGCTCAAAGACACCCTCCATTTGATGGTCTTTGTTACCCCAACCTGCCCCTATTGCCCACGCGCCGTCATACTGGCCCATCAACTGGCAATGGAAAGCCCCCTGGTCCAGGCCGAAATGATTGAAGCAACCGATTTTCCTGCCCTGGCGGAACAATACAACGTCTCCAGTGTGCCCCACACCGTCATCAATCACGGTCAGGGCGAATGGATTGGCGCGCTGCCTGAGGCAGCGGCCCTGCAAGAAATTCTCCACACCTTAAAACAGGAGCAATAAACACCTATGGATGCCAAAGTCACCTGGTCTCATGGTCTCAGTTTCAGCGGACAAGGCTTCAGCTCTGGCTTTGAGCTGCCCCTTGGTGCTGAGGCACAGGTCGGCGGCGAAAACGATGGCTTTCGCCCAATGGAACTCATTCTGATTGGTTTGGCAGGCTGCACGGCAATGGATGTCATCTCCATTTTGCAAAAAAAGCGTCAGGACGTAACCGCTTTTGAAGTCAAAGTCCACGCTGAACGTGCCGAAAACCACCCGCGCGTCTTCACCCACATCACCATCGAATACATCCTCACCGGTCACGGCCTTGACCCGGCTGCTGCTGAGCGCGCCGCTGAGCTTTCTGAAACCAAATATTGCCCGGCACAGGCCATGCTCGGCAAAGCCGTGCCGATTGAGCGTCGCATCACAATTTTGGAGGCCTGAGCCATTTAAGGCTGTGACCCCGCCAGAATAACGCTCTGCGACCCTGCCCCGACCGAGGCCGTCACCACAGCACCATAGCGCGTCAGCGTGCCCAAATAGGCCGCTTCACCATTGTGCGCCACCCACCCATCCAGGTTAAACGCCAGCGGGCCATCGGCCAGTACCCATTCGCCATTGTACTTGCGGGCAATGTGCACATGCGTACCGGTTGCCTGACCGCCTTCACACGAAGGCAACCCAAGCGGATCCCCTGCCCGAACAACTGTCCCCTGACGCACCAGGCTGGCTTGCGCCAGATGTAGATAAAAAATCGTCCAGCCGGTACGCTCATCGCCATCGCCATCCAAATCCAAAACCAGCAAGGCAATGCCGGTGCGCGCCACCACACCATCCGCCACGGCTCGCGCCCATTCCTGCGTCGGTGCACAGCCTGCTTGCAAACCAGGCGGGGCAAAATCCAGTGCGGCGAAAGGTGCGCCCTTGCCCCAACCTGTATGTGGCCCGCCAGTAAACGCCCAACGCTTGCCAGCTTCGAAAGGCAAGCGCAAAGCCGGTTGCTGCAAACTACCTGGAATGTGATCTTGCCGATCGGCCCACGGGTCGCCGAACAAACGTGTATACGTCGCCTGAAAACCCGCGCTGCTGATGGCATATGCGTAAGCATCTCCATCCAACAACTTGCAAAAATAAGCCTGCAAAGCCACCGTCGCCGCATTTTGCCAGGGGTCAGGGCGCTCCAGCCGACCATCCAGGTGTTCCAACGTCGTCAACTTACCGGCGCGCCAGTCATAATAGCCATTATTCAATTGATTTGCCGCCCAAATCAGCTGCATCTCCAGCCCGGCATGGCTCGAATCGCGATATCCTAGCAGATACCCTGTCGCCGCCTCAGCAGGCAAATCGGGGTTGGTCAAGGCTCCGGTTTGATATTCCAACAATGCCAGCAGCAAGCGCGGGCTAATGCTGTAATTGGTAGCAATGTAATCCACGATCTCCCCACCGGTGCGGGTTTGCTCACCCATATAGGTCGAATATTGTTTGAGCCAGCCAGGCTGCTGCCGGACAAACTCAGCTGCATCGAAACCAATTTGTGCCGGGCCATTGACGAACCAACCATCCGGCAAAATTTGATGCGGACTGCCCCATAAGGCCTGATAATAAATCGGGATTTTCATCGGCATGCCCGGCGGCATGGTTGTTGCATCCGCCGGAATGAAAGAGTTGGCCTCCAAAATTTGCGGCACAGTCGTGTTGAAACGCACCGCCAGAGCGGGCAGCGTATCGCCGGTTTGGGCCACATAGTCCACCAACGTGCCCGGCGGATACGGCGGGCGAGTAGGGTAAGCTGTTGGCGTTTCCAACAAGGGCGTTGGGGCAGGCGTCACCCCCAGCGTGAGAAAGCGCGCTTGCGGTTGCGGTGCGCAAGCCGCCATCATCACCGCCAGCAACAACAACGCCATCAGTTGGCGTGCCAACCGCCCCAATTTATTGCCCAGCTGCAGGCGTCGCCGCCGGGCGTGTAACCAATGTCCGATAATCTCCATACACCGAAGCTTCTGCGACTTGACCGTCGCGGGTCATCGTACCTTCATACGGCTTGGCGCCATTGTGCACCGTCCAGCCGCTCAACACAAACGGCAGCGGGCCAGCAGTCGGAATCCACTCACCGTTATACTTACGGGCAACGTGGACATGTGTGCCGGTTGCGCGCCCACCCTCACACGAGGGATGCCCTATTTTACCATCTTGATCCACCCAATCGCCAACCGAAAGTTTATCGCGCGTCGCAATGTGCATGTACACAATCACCCAACCGGTTTGTTCATAGCCATCGCCATCCAGGTCCACCACCACCAGGCCAGGCCCCGTGCGCACCACCCGCCCCGGAGCAACCGCCGTCACCCATTTTTCGGTCGTATAACAGCCGCGCTGATCCTCGTTAGGGGCCAGGTCAATTGCGCCGATGACGCTATTTGCACTCCACACCGCATGCGGCCCCCCTGTCAACGCCCAGGTCTGCCCCGGCGGGAAGGGCAATTGCAGCTCCGGCTGCACAATAAACGGCGGGAAAAGTGGCTCAACCATCTGCGCCCGCACCCAGGGATCGCCAAACATGCGCGAATATAGAGTCAGAAAATTCTCGGAGCTATAGAGTGCCTGCGCCCAACGCGGCTGATCATACAACCGGGCAAAGTAATAGCTCAGCGCCGCTGTGCCAGCATTCAAGCGCGGCGAGAGGCGCACCCGCTGCCCATCCCGGGTCGTCACCTCCAACACAGACCCATCCCTCCAGCCATAATAGCCAATGCTCAACTGCTGACAGGCCCAGGACAATTGCTTGTACAGCCCCTTGTAATCCAGGCTGAGATACCCAAGCGGATAGTCTGCCTCGGCAATGCTCTTCGGCTGACCGGTTACCCAGCCGCTCTGATATTCGAGCAAAGCAATCAGCAGGCGCGGATTGCAAGAATTTTCAATCGCCACACGCTGAATCACCCGCGCCGCATCATACGTTCCATCCTCCATCGGCTGTGTATAGCTTAACAGATAGCCGCTCGTCTGTGCCACATAACTGCGCACATCAAAATCCACTGCCGAAGGGGAATAGATGATCTCGCTATCAGGCAGCAACAATTCCTCCGGCCCAGTTTCGCCCAAAACATCCGGGATCATCAACAAAATATCCTGCGGCAAAAACGCGGTTTCGGGCAGAGTCCGATCCGGCGAGCCAATCGTCTCAGGCGGCACACCGAAACGCAACGCCACAACCGGCAACGTCTCATTGGGCTGCGTGTAATACAAAATGGGCGGTTTGGGCGTTGCAATCGTTGTTGGGGTTTCAACGGCAACAGGCGTACCGGGCAACACAGTTGGCGGGCTTGTGCGCACAAATACCTGCGGCGTGCCTAAGGGTGTGTTGGTTGCCTCCGTCAGAACCGGCGGGTTTGCAAATGCCGCCCCCTGAGCGCACCCCGTTGCAAGCAACAAAACGCTCAGCAGCGTCAGCGCAAGCAAAAACCGTCTAGCGACGAATCTGATTCTCTGGAAGGAAGCGATCCCAGGCTTCAACAACTTGTTCTCCACGCACCAAAACGCCATCATATGCCACCCCTGCCGATTGCGCCACCCAACCATCCATCACAAAGGGCAGCGCCCCATCTGCAGAGATCCACTCTCCATTATATCGCCTTGCAATATGAACGTGTGTCGCTTTTGAAACCCCGCCCTCACACGAAGGGTGACCAAGGCGATCGCCGGCGCGCACCCGCGTACCAGCTTTCACCCGTTGATACGAATCAATATGCAAGTAAAAAATACTCCAGCCGGTTTGCTCAAAGCCGTCTCCGTCCAAATCAAGGATGACCACACCATCCCCAGCATAGGTCACCACACCATCCGCCACAGCGGTCACCCAATTTTCCGAGACAACGCAGCCTTGCGGCTCGCCCGGCGGAGCAAAGTCCAGCGCTGCCCAGGCTGTGCCATCCGCCCAGCCACCATGCGGCCCACCAGTAAACGACCAGGTTTCCCCCTCCGCGAACGGCAATTGCAGCTCAGGCTGCCGCAAACCGGGGGGGATGAGCGGCTCAAACGCAAAATCGAACGGATAGCCAAACAAAGCATCGAAGGTGGCAAACAAGCCCTGATCAGAAACCGCCCGTTCCCAATCCGCACCCTCATACAGCAAACCAAAGAAATATTGCACCCCTGCTGTGCCAGCATTGATCAGTGGCGAGGGCGGCACCAACGTACCATCCGCCAACAACCACCCCGAAACCGCATTGATGCGCCACAAATAATACCCCCTGCACAAATTATTGGCTGCCCAAGAAAGCTGCCGATACAACCCCACATACCAGGGGTTGCGAAATCCCAGCGGGTATTCTTCAACGGGCACACGTTGTGTCACCCACCCGCTTTGATATTCCAAAACCGCCAACAGCAAGCGCGGACTGACGCTATTCTCGCGCGCCACACGTTCCACAATCTGCGCCCCGGTCAACGTGCGTTCATCCACCACTTCGCCATACTCTGCCAACGTGCCGTTCTTACGCCGGATGAAATCATCCAATGCAAAATGGGCACTGCTCGGGCCAAACACCAATTCCGAATCGGGGATGATCTTGAAATCTGGCCCCGTGTTGCCTTGCGGGGCAGGTGGAATGGTCAGCACCTGCCCCACCTCCAGCAAATCGGGGTTGAGGATGCCATTGGCCTCGCTCAATGCCTGCACCGTCACGCCATACCGCCCAGCAATCAACGCCAACGAATCGCCCGGCTGCACCACATAGGTTTCAGCTTCGTTGCGGACCGATGGCAAGGGATGCGGCTCATCAGGGGTTGGCACAGCGCGCGCCCCGACCAATGGACGCACCGTCACCTGTGGGGTGAGGTCAGGGGCAGACGGCACAACCGTCTGCTGCCAAATTGGCGCAACATTGGCGCTGCGCGTGCAGCCAACACAGCTCAGCAACACAATGAGCAAGAGCATCAGGCATACTTTTTGCATCTATGCAACCATCAATCTCCCAGGTTGCAGGCAAGCCTGATGAAAAGCCTGCCTGCAACGCTGATAACCGAATCAGGCTTTTTCGCCGCGGATGAAGGCTTCCGTCATCTCGCGCGCCACATCATCCTTGAATTGGCGGGGCGGGGTCTTCATAAAGTAAGAGGCCGGCCCATACAACGGCCCACTGAGACCGCGATCCAACGCCAGCTTCAGGCAGCGCACAGCGTCAATCACCACGCCAGCCGAATTGGGCGAATCCCATACTTCCAGCTTTGCTTCCAGGTTGAGCGGCACCTCGCCAAACGTCGTGCCTTCCATGCGCACATAGCACCACTTGCGGTCCGTCAGCCACGGCACATAATCGCTTGGCCCAACATGAATATCCGATTCGGGCAGCGTGTAGGGCAACATACTTGTCACAGCTCCCGTCTTTGAGATCTTCTTCGACTCAAGCCGTTCACGTTCCAGCATGTTCAAAAAATCGGTGTTGCCGCCAAAGTTCAACTGATAGGTGCGGTCGAGGCGCACACCGCGATCCACAAACAGGCTGGTCAGCACACGGTGCAAAATGGTCGCGCCCACCTGACTCTTGATGTCATCGCCAATGATTGGCAAGCCACGCTGACGGAAGCGCTCCGCCCAGTATTCTGAGCTGGCAATGAAGACCGGAATGGCATTGACCATGGCGCAGCCCGCCTCCAACACCTGTTCCACATACCATTTGGTTGCCATCTCAGAGCCAACCGGCAAGTAGCTCACCACCACGTCAGTACGGGTTTCCTTGAGCACACGCACAATATCCACCGTTGGGCCAGGTGCCTTGGTCAACATCTGCGAAAGATATTTGCCCAGGCCATCGTGCGTCATGCCGCGTTGCACCGGCACATTCAGAAACGGCACCTGACAAAACTTGTAGGTGTTGTTCGGATACGCATAAATGGCCTCAGACAAGTCCTTGCCCACTTTGGTATCCACAACATCGAAAGCGGCGCTGAATTCGATATCGCGGATGTGATACCCGCCCAAATTGACATGCATCAACCCAGGCACGCGATCCGTGTCCGCTGCGTCCTTATAGAAATGAACGCCTTGAACCAACGACGAGGCACAGTTGCCCACACCAATGATAGCGACACGTACTTTCTTTTCACTCATAATGCTTCTCCTACCAAAATTGGTCTCCTTATGAAATATTTTCCGGCTGTCTATGCTATAATCCTTTTTAACTTTGTTCAAGTCTTGTGGATTGCATGAACACCGAATACTCTGATTATACTCGCCGACTCGAACGTTTGCTTGAGGTTTGTCGAATTTTAAGCGCAAATCTTGAAATTGAGCCGTTGCTGCAATCCATTATTGAGATGGCCTCCGAGCTAACCAACAGCAACGCCAGCTACATCCTCATCTATGACGAGGAAGGCGCTTGCCTGCGGCATATCGCCGGGCCCTGGTACCAACTGGAAATGCTGCAAACACTGGCCGTGCCGCTTGAACGCAGCATCTTGGGATGGGTCTACAGTCACAATGAGCCCCGCGTCGTTCAAGCCGGAGAAGATCACCGCCTTTATACCGCGCTTAAGCGCGAGCTGGGCGGCGAAACTGTTTCGTTGTTGGCAGTACCAATGATCTTTCGCGGCACAACCATCGGCGTGTTTGCCGCTGCCAACAAAGCCCGCGACTACACCGAAGAAGACCTGACCATTCTAGAAACCCTGGCCTCACAAGCCGTGATTGCCATCCGCAACGAAAAATGGCTCGGGCAGGCGCAAGCTGCCTATGAGAAAGCGATGGAATTGGACCGCATGAAACGCGACTTCATTGCCATCGTCAGCCATGAGCTGCGCACCCCGTTGGGCGTTGTCCTGGGCCATGCCTCCCTCCTGGCCGAAACCTGCGCCCCCGAAGAAAAGGCCGACCTGGATACCATCGTGCGCAACGCCCTGCGACTACGTGAAATCATTCAGGATTTTGCCGACCTGGATAAATTTGAGCGCGGCTTTGGCAAGCTAGATCTCAAACCTGTTGATATGAGTCAGCTTGTGCGCCAAACAGCGGCTTTGTTTAGTGACCTGGCCAAAGATCATCAGGTAGAAATGTTGGTACAGGCCCCCAAAACACGCCTGATGCTCGAAGGGGACGCAGAGAAAATCGCCATTGCTCTGCGCAACCTGATCAAAAATGCCATTACCTTCACCGATCCGGGCGGGCGGGTGGTCATCGGCGTCGAGGCCATCCCCGGCTATATCAAAGTCACCGTTCTGGATACGGGCATCGGCATCCCCCAAGAAGAGCAACAAAAAATCTTTGAGCGCTTCTATCAGGTGGAAAAGCACATGACGCGCCGACATGGTGGGCTGGGCGTTGGCCTCTCAATCGCCAAAGAATTGATCGAACTCCATGGCGGGCGGATCTGGGTAGAAAGTGAGGAAGGGGTTGGCAGTCGCTTCTTGTTTGCTCTGCCGCTTAACCGTGCCCAAGCCGCAGCTGCCGGGCAAGTCTTCCAAACCAAACCCGCCAAGCCTGGCCAATAGCCCCCTAACACCCATCAAGGCTATAACGGGTTGAAAATTACCACCCGATTCCGTCCAGCTTCCTTGGCCTGATACAGCGCCCGATCTACATTGCAGAAAATCTGATCCATGTTGCTACCATGCACCGGATAACAGGCCACACCAATGGAAACTGTTATGCGCACTTCCCGTCCGTCTTCACCCTGCACGCGTAAGGCCTCAATCTGTTGGCGAATTTCCTCAGCCCGCTTCAGCGCATCCTCAGCAGTAATGTCTTGCAATACAACCATAAATTCCTCCCCGCCATAGCGACAGACCACATCCTGAACGCGCACCTGTCCATCCAAAATGCGCGAAAGCGCAATCAACACCGCATCCCCCGTGTGATGGCCATACGTATCATTAATTTGCTTGAAATGGTCAATATCCAGTAACAAAAACGCTGCAACACGCACTTTGCGCTCGGTGATTTGCAATTCGCGCTCCAGCCACTCAGATAAAAACCGACGATTATACAACCCCGTCAACGCGTCGCGCACCGCTTGCTCACGCAATTGTTGCTGCAAAAGCATAATGGCGTTCAATTTTTCTTGTAACCCGGCATTCGCCTGCAAAAGCTGCTCCTGCACGGCCTGCAATTCCAGCGTGCGCAGCGTCACTTCTTTTTCCAGCCGAATATTGATGGCACGCACCTGATTCAGACGCCACTGCACCCCTCCAAACACGGCCAAAGCAAGCGTCACACCCGCCAACAGATAAAACCACCAACGCCGCCACCAGGGCGGAGTAACCTCAATCCGCAACGCAGCCGGAGTATTACTCCACACGCCATCATGGTTGGCAGCCCGCACCAGGAGCGTGTATTTGCCCGGCGCAAGGTTGGTATAAGTCACTTCTTGCCGGCTTGAAGGCGGCTGCCAATCTTTATCAAAGCCCACCAATTGATGCTGATAGCGATTCTTGGTCGCAATTGAATGCCCCAATGCAGCAAAACGAACTGTAAACACCGATTGATCGTAACGCAACGTGATCTTTTCTGTTTGCTCAATCGGTTGGGGCAACAACTCACCGCCAACCGCCACCGGCTGATTGAACAAATCAAACCCTGTGAACACAACCGGCGGCTGAAAGGGATCCAATGTCAACTTTTGCGGATAGAAAAAGGTTGCACCATTGGAACCGCCAAAGAACAACTCTCCATCCGGGGCGCGATACGAACTGTTGATTTCAAACTGATCGCCTTGTAAGCCATCTCGCACATCATAGTTGAAAAACTGCTCGGTCTGCGGGTCAAACCGGCTGAGGCCCTTGCCGGTGCTAAGCCACAATTGACCATCTTCTCCGGCTTCAACGCCCACGACCATATCACTCGGCAGCCCATTTGACACAGTGTAAGAATGCCATACGCCACTTGTCAGCTCCAATCCGCTCAGCCCACCACTCGTTGCCGCCCAAATGATACCTCGCTCCTCATCCAAATAGAGCGCATGAACGGTATCGCTCAGCAAACCATCCAGTGAAGCGCGATGATGGGTAAATTTCCCCGTCTGCGGATCCAGTTTTTCCAACCCACCGCGTGCCGTAGCCAGCCACACCTGTCCTTGCGAATCCACCTCCATATCATAAATCGTATCTTCGCTCAGCGAGGTAGGGTCCTGCGAATCGCTTTTATACAACTTCTCCACTTTGCCTGTGCGTGTGTTGAACAATTCCACCCCATAGCCCAACGTACCAATCCAAAGGCGATTCTTGCCCGCCGGAGCAATCTTTGTCAAAAAATTGGTAGCCAGCGTTTCAGGGTCACCATCAACATGCTGATAGGCATAAAACCGTCCACTGCGCCGATCAAAGACGTTCAACCCGCCGCCAGCAGTCGCCACCCATAACAGACCATCTTCTGTCTGATACAAATTATAGATGCGGTTACTCGAAAGACTGCCTGCCTGCGCTGCATCATAACGAAAAACGGTCACCTGTCCAGTCTTGCGATCAATCCGGTTCAAGCCGCCGCCAAATGTGCCAATCCACAGCAGCCCATCCGGATCCACCAGAAACGCATATACCGCGCTGGCGCTCAGTGAATTGG
>ENA-UOYA01001472-UOYA01001472.1-activated-sludge-metagenome-genome-assembly--contig:-NODE-1472-length-24854-cov-4.376951_pt1 | contig 24854 bp, 30 predicted proteins | sample MGYA00238163_ERZ764804 | MGnify/ENA primary metagenome ERZ764804 (study PRJEB28919, sample SAMN05720223) | activated sludge metagenome | isolation source: Anaerobic digester | place: Hong Kong... | reverse complement strand
TCAGTACTCCAGGATCCTTCCCGTGTAAGCATCCACCCGGTAACGTTGGAACACCACCAGATGGTCCCGCTGGTCCTCAGCCGCTTCTATTATGTAAACCGGATCCTTCGCCGTTGGATATTGAACGATGCGAATCAGGCAGGGATAAGGGGCCGTACGCTTGAACCACGCAACCTCCTGGGTGCTTTCCACCACTCTTATGGCCTCGTTTTTGCCGATGAACTGAGCCCGAGCGATAGGTTGTTCTGAGCTACCCCAGGTCTCAACTTCCCGGATGTTGGTACACCCCGGCAGAAGAGCCAGGATTGAAATTAACCATATGATCAGGACTTTTCTCTTTAAGCGCAAAAGTATGAAATATCACCCTCCCTCACTTAGAAGCATACCTCCTGACCATAGGCGCCATCGCGATTTCCCGGTTCCAACGGCACGGGACAAAATGACCCGGCAAAATCCACTCCACCCTCCCCAGTCGGCTTAATTTCTGCCAGGATTCGTACAGCTTTCCGTGCTCCTGCACCAACAGGGGAATGGGCGGGATGATCCTTTTGCCCGTGCTGAGTATGGTATCCCCGGCAAAGAGGATTTTATGCCGGGCTGACCAAAGACCGCAGCTTCCCGGGGTGTGGCCGGGGAGGTGCAGGACCGTCCAGTCAGGCCCGAAAGGCTCATCGCCCTCCCACACCAGCCTATCGGGCACCAATGGATCGGTATTCGACCGCATCACACGGTAACCGGCCGCGCAGACCCACCGGGAGACGGTGCCCAGGCCCGGACGCGGCATCCTCTTGCCCCAGCAGGTCTCAATCTCATTCGCCCCGGTCAAGAGATAGGAATCGTCCTGATGGCACACGATCTCTGCCCCGGTAAGTTCCCTCAGCTTCTCCGCTGCTCCGGAATGATCGCCGTGCCAGTGAGTCAGAAATACGTACTTGATGTCCCCCGGTTGGGCTTGCAGCCGATCCCGGGCATAGTCGAGCAGGGTTGGGACCGCCCCCGGTTCGGAACCGGTGTCAATCAGAACCATCCCCGAGCCGGTCCTGAGGAAATAGACCAGACTGCCGCGCGAAGGGCGTAACACCCTGATGTCATCATTAATAAGCAAAGGCCTCCCCCTCCATGCCCATTATTTAATGTATATTCCAATTCCACTTTATCATCCCTCCGGTTGCTCGGCGCAAATAAAAGCACCGGGCGATCCCGGTGCAGGAGGAAACTACTTGCGGACGCCAAACCGCAACCGGTCCAACATCCCCAGCACAATGTGAGCCAGACCGAACCCTACTATTCCACGCCCCAGTCTACTCCTTCTAAAAACGGTGGCTCCCATTGCGGTTACTATCGCCCCAAGTCCGGCAACTTTCAGTCCCATGGATTTGCCTTTCACTTGAGTCACCTCCCACATTTAGCATGCCAAGAGGTGCAACAAAAATTCCTAGCAATAAAATCCGGGGCTCGTTGAAGCATCCCTGTAGCGGGCAATGAAGCGACCTTCAGCTATGGTTTAACCGAAGCGGGAACGAAAGAAGCTCCCGCTTCCCCGGTTGTAGCCTTCCTCCAGCAGGATGTGATACTGCCGCTCCAACTTGCGCGCCATCGCCCGTGACGAAAGCTCGGCAGCCCGGTTCTTAGCCGCGATTGAAAATCTTTTTCTCAAGTCGTCGTCGCGCAGCAGTCTCACAATCTGGCCGGCGAACAGGCCCAGGTCGTAATCCACCACCAAGCCCTGGACCCCGTCTTCCACCATCTCCTGGCTGCCCGAGGCCCTAATGACCACCGAAGGCAGACCCGCGGCCATGGCTTCGACCAGTACGATGCCCTGAGTTTCCGTGACCGAGGCGAAGGTAAAAAGATCCGCCCCACTGTAGGCGTCGATCAGGTTCTCAAACGGCAGGAAGCCGGTGAAGATCACGTCCTCATTAAGCCTCAGGCCCAGGTTGATCACCATCTTTTTCAGTTCCCTCTCCAGCGGCCCGGTGGCTATGATCACCAGGCAGGCGTTTTGGTATTGGTCTTTTGCCTTTTGGAAGGCCTGGAGCAGAAAGTCGATATTCTTTTCCCGGGTCAACCTGCCCACAAAGAGACAGATCTTACGCTCCGGCGGGATATTGAAGCGTCGGCGCAACCACTCCGGGTTGCCGTGACTGAACTTCTCAATCTCCACCCCGGTCGGAATAACTTCGATCGGAACCCGGATCCCATAACTCTGAAGCAAGGTCTTGATATCGGCCGAGGGGGTGATGACCAGATCACAGCGGTTGCTGAAATAGCTGCTGTACTTGATCGCCAGTTCGCGGGCGATTTCCTGCGGCACCGGCACGTAGTGGACATACTGGTCGTAAAGCGTATGATACGTGAAGACCAGAGGTATCTTAAGACGCCGGGAGCACCGGGCACCCATCTGTCCCAGGATAAAAGGGGAATGAACATGGATGATATCCAGGTTCAGCTTCTTGGCTACCATGCTAACCCGGGGTGAAAACGGAACTGCGACTGTAAAATTGGGGTTGCCAGGGGTCGGCAGCGAGAAAAACCGAAAGACGTTGTCTTCATCATCCCGGTAGTTGCGATAGCTGGGAGCAAAAATGAAGGTCTCATGCCCCAGCTTGCTCAGTTCATCGCGGAAAGTGCAGATCGAGGTCACCACTCCGCTGGTGTAAGGGCGATAACTGTCCGAAAAAACACCTATTCGCACAATTTTTGCCCCCTTTCTGAAGGTAGTTCAATCCCTGTCGTCATCCGGACTAAGACCGTATTCGTCGAATAGTTCATAACCGGCAACCTGGAACTGGCCTCCCCTGGCCTGAATCTCATGCATGTTGAGGATCTCCTCCTCCGGGGGACGCAGGAAACGGTCCTCATCCTTGCGGGCACAGTCGATGCAAAGATTCGCCCGGGGTAGCCGTTCAAGCCTGCGAGGGTCAATCTGCCGTCCGCAGATTTCACATATGCCGTATTTTCCTGACCGCATCCTGCTCAAGGCATCATTAACCTTAACCAGTTCAGCTTCGAGCATCTCCTGGATGCCCGCGTCCTTTTCGCGTTCAAATGTCTCCGATCCCAGGTCGCCAGAATGCTGGTCATACATGGACAGCTCATCCGTCATCTCGCTGAGCGGGGTCATTGCGGCCTCGGATTTCTGTTTAACGGCGTTCTCTAATCTTTCCTTCTCCTGCAGCAAACGTTTCTCGGGCCAATTCTCCAACTTAAATCACATCCCGCCAAAGTTTGGCCCTCCCACCTGCAACTCCTGCTGAACCAGTTTAACGATTTCCGCGATGAAGTCGCCGATCAACGGCAGATTCAAGACCACCAGCCTCTGCATGAACCACAGGACCAGAGCCGCCAATACGGTAAAGCCGATGGCCATACCGAAACCACGAGCCAGTCCCATTATAAAATTCAGGTACAGGAGCCGGCGCGGTTTGTTCATCATCTCGATGTATTCCGCCATCCGCATCTTTTCCATATTGACGGACAGCTCGTCGATCTTTTCGCTCAGGCGCTGCACCAGCCCCGCAGTGACGGTCTCTCGCTCTTCCCTCATCGATTCCTCTCGCCTTTGCAACTATTATACCATCATAAAGCACGGTCAATACTTGCGGAGCCGCTGTCGGACCATTGGCCCATCACGGCTCCATCTTTCTTTTAATGGCCAAACAACCAGGCGTCGTTCCACATTTCGCGATCCGGACCGGTTTGCAGCTTCCTGATTTTCGATTCCAGAACCGACAAACCGTCTTTCAGCACCCCGTTGCCACTGCAAAAGACAACCCTGGGCTGAAGAGAGATCAACCGCTTCAGGTCCCTGGTCATCCCCTCCACATCGCGCTTCTTTTGGCAATGCCGATCAACCAGCATCTGTCCGGCGAAAAGCCACCCCCGGTCAGGTTCAAAGAGACAGATGTGACCCGCTCCCAGGCTGGAACTCTCCACCACCCGGAAGTAATACCCCTTGAAAGTCAAAACCGTCTTCAGTTTCGCAACCTTGCAGCCCTGCGGCTGACCCCATAACCAGCGCTGGACCACGCTCCGGCGGGAGGGGTATTTATTAGTTGTTCAAGGCCTGAATCGGTGCGGGAATCCGGCCTCTCCGTGCAATGAACCGGCGCGGATCACCCCTGTTTACAGCCATAACCGGGGCCCGGCCCAACAGCCCTCCAAATTCCACCCAATCCCCTTCGGATTTGTTGGGGGCCGGAATAATGCGGACCGCGGTGGTCTTATGATTTATCATGCCGATGGCGGCCTCATCGGCTATAATGCCCGAGATGGCACTGGCCGGGGTATCGCCGGGCACGGCCACCATGTCGAGTCCCACCGAGCAGACGCAGGTCATGGCCTCCAGCTTCTCCAGGGTGAGATACCCCTCCGCCACCGCCCTGATCATGCCCGCATCCTCGCTCACCGGGATAAAAGCTCCCGAGAGCCCGCCGACATAAGATGAAGCCATGGCTCCCCCTTTTTTGACCGCGTCGTTGAGCAGCGCCAGCGCCGCTGTGGTTCCCGGGGTTCCGCACCTTTCCAGGCCCATCGCTTCCAGAATGCCGGCCACGCTGTCCCCGATGGCCGGAGTAGGGGCCAGGGAAAGATCCACGATTCCGAATGGCACCCCCAGGCGTTGGCTGGCCACCCTGCCCACCAGTTCGCCCATGCGGGTTATTTTAAAGGCGGTGTTCTTGATTTCGTTGGCCACGGTGCCCAGGTCAGCCTCAGGCAGCCTCCTCACTGTTTCCAGGATTACCCCGGGACCGCTGATGCCGATGTTGATGGTGGCATCGGGTTCCCCCACCCCGTGAAAAGCACCGGCCATAAACGGGTTATCCTCGGGAGCGTTGCAAAAAACCACCAGTTTGGCACATCCGATCCCGTCTCTCTCCGCTGTGAGCTCGGCGGTCTCTTTGATGATCTCCCCCATGAGCTGCACCGCGTCCATATTGATACCGGCCTTGGTGGTACCGATGTTAACCGAGGAACAGACGCGTTCCGTCCGGGCCAGGGTTGACGGAATCGCTCTGATCAAGGCCAGATCGCCGCTGGTCATGCCTTTATGCACCAGGGCCGAAAAGCCGCCGATGAAGTTAACCCCCACCTCCCGGGCCGCCTCGTCCAGGCACGACCCCAGATCCATCATGTCTTCGACGTTGAAGCCGTCGGCCACCAAGGCGATGGGAGTTACAGATATTCTTTTGTTAATTATAGGTATTCCATATTCTTTTGCAATATCCTCCCCAGTTTTCACCAGGTGGCACGCTTTGCTGGCAATGGTGTCGTAAATCCTGGTCCTCATCTGGGCCGGGGTTGCTCCCCGACAGGAGGTCAGGCTGATCCCCATAGTGATGGTGCGGATATCCAGGTTTTGCATTTGTAGCATCTTGACCGTTTCCATGATCTCGGCTGGAGCCAGGGTCATTGGCATTGGCAGCACCTCATTTCCCAATTTATAACGAACCATATTTTCGTCCACTTAACACAAGGAATCGCCGTCGGCGATTCCTGGTTAAAATTATGTCATGTCCACAGGTGGGCGGCAACTACCCCCCCCCATCAGATACGGTGCATGAAACGAAACACATCCTCATGCTGGGTGGTGATGAGCAGCCCCAGTTCCCGCCCTTTCTCCGCCAGCCGCTGGCTCAGCTCGGCCACATCGATCAGGCTCTCCTTGGAATCCACAATCATGATCATGGTAAAAATGCCCTGCATGATGGTCTGATTGATGTCCAGGATATTGATGTTGGCCTGGGCCAGGATCTGAGATATGGCCGCAATTATCCCGATGCGATCCTCCCCCATGACCGTGATAATCAGCCTGTGTCCTTCTTCCTTCAAACTCGTACCCCCCTATCGGCGCAATTGTAATCAAGCGGTGGTCGCTCATCAGCCCTGGTTGATCACATCCAGACATCTACGACACAGGGTCGGGTGCGTCTCGTCCCCGCCCACGCTGGGACTGATCACCCAGCAGCGCTCGCACTTGTTACCCGGGGCCTGCTCGACCTTGACCCATACCCCCGGGACATCATCCAGCGCCAGATAATCTGGGGACGTGGGTTCTCCTGCTGCCAGAGAAACCTCGGAGACGATGAAGATCTTGTCGAGATCGGGCACGGATGCCAGATCGCTCATCCATTCCCGACTCAATGCCAGGGTCACGCTGGCTCCCAGCGAATGACCGATCGTCTTTTTCCTCCTGGCCTCTTCCAGGGCCTTGGCCACAACCTCACGCACCTTGAAGATTCTCTCCCATCTGTTTTCCAGTTCCGGGTCAAGCATGCTCTCGTCGGCCGTCGGCCAACCCGCCAGCTGAACGCTGACCGGATCGTCCACCCGCTTCAGATAGCGCCACATCTCTTCACTGGTGAAGGCCAGAATGGGAGCCAGCATCCTCACCAGGGACTGGATCACATCATACATCACCGTCTGGGCCGCTCTTCTTTCCCGACTGGCCCGGTGGCTGGTATAGAGGCGGTCTTTAATTATATCCAGATAAACCGCGCTCATATCCACAGTGCAGAAGTTGTGGACCGAGTGATAAACCAGGTGAAACTCATAGTTGCGATAAGCCCTGGTAACGCGGGCAATCAATTTGTTCAGCTTAAGCAACGCCCAGCGATCCAGTTCATTCATCTGCTCGGGAGGCACCCGGTCTTGCTCGGGATCAAAATCATACAGATTGCCGATGATGAACCGGCAGGTGTTGCGGATCTTGCGGTAAGCCTCCGCCAGCTGCTTCATGATGTTGTTCGAAGCCGAGACATCGCTGCGGTAATCCACCGAGGAGACCCAGAGCCTGAGGATATCGGCTCCCAGCTCTTCGGTCAACTGGATGGGATCGACCACATTGCCCATGCTCTTGGACATCTTCCGGCCCTGCTCGTCGACCAGGAACCCGTGAGTGAGCACGATGCGGTACGGCGCCGTCCCTCGCACGGCCACCGAGGTGGTGAGGGAGGAATTGAACCATCCCCGGTGCTGGTCGCTTCCTTCCAGATACATGTCGGACGGCCACCTTAATTCCGGCCGGTTCTCCAGCACCGCCAGGTGACTGGAGCCGGAGTCAAACCAGACATCCATGGTATCGGTCTCCTTGATAAAAGCCGAGCTTCCGCAGTCGGGGCAGACAAAGCCCCGAGGCAGAAGTTCCTCAGCGGGACGGGCAAACCAGGCGTCGCTGCCCTCCCGGGAGAAGATTTCCTGCAGATGGCTTATGGTTTCATCATTGATCACCGTTTTGTTGCAGGTTGCGCAGTAGAAAATAGGTATGGGTACCCCCCAGGTGCGTTGCCGGGAGATACACCAGTCTCCACGGTCCCGGACCATGTTGTAGATCCGGTCCCGGCCCCAGCTCGGCACCCACTGCACCTGATCAATGTTTTTCAGAACATCCTGACGGAAATTATCAATCGAGGCGAACCACTGCTCGGTGGCCCGGAATATGATCGGCTGTTTGCAGCGCCAGCAGTGCGGATACTGGTGGCTGACATGACCGGCGTGAAGCAGCATCTTCCGGTCGGCCAGCTCCTTGACGATCACCGGGTTGGCGTCATAACAGAACAACCCCTTGAACTTGCCGCCCTCCTCGGTGAATACCCCTTTGCCGTCGAGCGGCGATATGACCGGCAGGCCATACTCCCGCCCGATATCAAAGTCCTCCGCCCCGTGTCCGGGAGCGGTGTGGACGCAGCCGGTTCCCTGTTCCAGGGTTACGTGTTCCCCGCAGATCACCAGCGATTCCCGGTCAAAGAACGGGTGCTGGCAAACCGCCTCCTCCAGGTCTCGGCCCTTGAAAGACACCTCCACCTGTGGATCCTCCCAGCCCAGAACACCCGCCACCTGGGACAAAAGCCCCCTGGCGACCACGTATCTCTCCCGGCCCACCCGAACCAGGACGTAATCGTATTCGGGGTGCAGGCAGATGCCGGTGTTGGCCGGCAAGGTCCAGGGAGTGGTAGTCCAGATCACCACGTACGCGTTCTCGATATCAAACAGGTCATTGGCATCCTTAAAGGGGAATTTCACATAGATGGAATCGGATTTTTTGTCTCCGTATTCTATCTCCGCCTCAGCCAGGGCGGTTTCACAGTCACAGCACCAGTAAACCGTCTTCAGGCCTTTGTAGATATAGCCGCGCTTGGCCATCTCCCCGAACACGCCTATCTGCTCGGCCTCAAACTTGGGATCAAGGGTGAGATACGGATTCTCCCAGTCGCCCCGGACGCCCAGGCGCTTGAACTCCTGGCGCTGGATATCCACGTATTGAAGCGCGTAATCCCGGCAGTAGCGGCGAAACTCCACAACATCGGTGCGGTGCCGGTCAAGACCCAGGTTCTTTATCGCCTGCTGCTCAATCGGCAGCCCGTGGGTATCCCAGCCGGGCACGTAAGGCGCATCGTACCCGGTGGCGGTGTAAAACTTGATTATAATATCCTTCAACACCTTGTTCAGGGCATGGCCCAGGTGGATGTGTCCATTGGCATAGGGAGGACCATCGTGCAGAATAAACTTGGGATTACCCTGGTTTTGCTCCTGAACTCGCCGATAGATGTCCAGTTCATCCCAGAGCTTGAGTATCTCGGGCTCCCTCTCCGGGAGGTTGGCCCTCATGGGAAATTCGGTCTGCATCAGATTGATCGTATGGTCGTACTTGCCTTTTGCCATTGCTACACCCCTCAAATCTGTGGTTGATCGTGCATAAAATTAAAGCCTTTCATCCCAAGGGACGAAAGGCATCCTTCCGCGGTACCACCCTACTGGACCGAGGTCCACTCTGGCATCCGTTAACGGGGATTGGCCGTTCAAGCCTAATGCTGAAGCAATGCTTCCGGTTCGGTTGAAAACTCGGGGGTGATCTTGGCATCCCCGCTCTGACCCGGCTTCCACCCTCCCGGGCTCGCTTGACATCGCATAGGATGTTACTGTCCCCTTCATCGCCTGTATAATAATCTAAACTGTTCTAATCGATGATGTTACCACATCAGACATTAATATACAACCTTTCAGTAAAACAAGTTAAATAATCCCGTTTATCATGCGCCTCTCACTCCGGCCGCCAGGAACATTCACCGGCGATCGGGCACTCCTCGCATCGTGGCTTCCGGGCCTGGCAGTATTCACGTCCATGCCAGATGAGGAGGTGGTGCGCCCGCCCCCACTCTTCGGGATCAATCATTTCCTTCAGCTGAACCTCGGTGTGTTCCGGGTTATCGCTCCTGGTAAAGCCCAGCCGGGAAGCGACCCGCTGTACATGAGTATCCACCGCCAGGCCCGGCTTGCCGAAACCTACGCTGAGGATCACGTTGGCGGTCTTGCGTCCCACCCCGGGCAGTTCCAAGAGGTCCTCCATAGTGTCGGGAACCTGTCCGGCAAAACGTTCCATAACCAACCTGGACGCCTGGATGATGTTCCTGGCCTTGTTGCGGTAGAGGCCGCAGCTCATGATGAGGGGTTCCAGTTCCTCCGGTCGTAGAGAGGCAAAATCGGCGGGGGAGTTGTAACGTTGAAAGAGCCCGGCGGTAATCCGGTTCACCTGGTCATCGGTGGTCTGAGCCGACAGGATCGTGGCCACCAGGAGTTCAAATACGCTGTTCCAGCGCAAACGGGTGGCGGCCTGAGGAAACTCCCGACGGAGGATCTCCAGCACCCGTTTGATTCTGCGGTTGTTCTTAGCCAAAGAGTCTCCTTCCTTTTCTATGTTCAGTACAGTTGATGTTTCAAGGCAAAAACCGGCACTTCATCGATTCTTCCCCGTCAGCCGTCTCTCCGCCTCGGCCCGGGAGATGCCTCGAATCCCTACCAGCTTATGCCGCGCAGTCTCTCCGCGCAGGATCACCACATCTCTTTTGCTGACCCCTAGGATTCCGGCCAGAAAGGCGACCAGAGCCTGGTTGGCCTCCCCTTCCACCGGGGGTGCGGTCAGCCTCACCCTTAAGACCCCCTCCTGAAACCCCAGGGCTTCATTGCGTGAGGCCCGCGGCTGGACCTTTACCTCCAGACGCACCCCGTTCTCCCAATCGGAGACCGACACCTCTAGGCTCCGCCCTTCTCAGTTGTACTCAACGTATCCAGCAAATCCTTGGTGTCCTGGCTGTAGAAGAAGGAGGTCAGCTCCTCCACCCTGCGGTCGTGCCGGTCCATGAATTCGACCTGGGAATTGATGTAGGACCTTATCTCGGTGCGGTAAATATTCAGTCGTTTCAGGATCTCCTCGTAGGCCGTAAAGGTTTCCTTGATCTTCTGCCGGGCACCTTCGATCATCAACTGCGCCTCTTTGTGGGCGTTGGCCTTTATCTCCTCGGCGGTCTGCTGGGCCAATAACAGGGTCTGGTTCAGAGTCTCCTCCAGCTTCCTGTACTTTGACATCTCCAGCTCGGCTTTTTGAATGGCCTCCTTGAGTTCCGCGTTTTCCCGGTAAAGCCTTTCAAATTCGTCAGATACGCTGCTCAAAAAGGAGTCCACCTCATCCCGGCTGTAACCTCTAAGGCTCTTGCTGAACTCTCGTCTCCGCACCTCGATTGGAGAAATCATGGCAATCCCCCTTTCCAACTTATACCGGTCAACTCAATGATGTCGGCCCGATCAGCCGATGGATTCCGGCCAGCCCACATTACCGCAGGCCAGACCTTCAGGAAAGAGATCTATGAGACGGTGGAAGTTTGATACCTGTTTCCATACGCCCGTAGTTATATCCTTCAAGGCGGACTGGTAGATGGCGATAACCTCTCCCAAAAGCTCCGGTGAATACCGGTCCCCGTCAATCCGTACCGAGTCTACTCGTTGGCTGAGCCAGGGGAGCAGGTGAAACAGGGTCATCTCCAATGGATGATATATGTGAGAGCGGCACTCGCAATCGGTTTCCACCGGGTATTTCTGCCCCAGCCGGTCCACCAGGCAGCAGGCTTCCTCCGGAAAAGCGCAGACCTCACGCTGACATCCCCTGACGGCCCCGACCACACAGATATCGCTGATCATACCGCACACCGAACCCTGAACCACCACTTCCAGGGGCAAGGGTGAATTGGGGGCCATTTCACTGAAATCCCGCCGCCCCAGTTCCACGGACGGGCAGGCTCGGACCGCACCCCAAGATCTCAGCTGTTCCACCGCCAGGCTGTTGCTCAGGTTGAAGCCCTGACCCGCCCAGGCCTCAATTCCTGCTTGCGCCGCCCGGAACAGTGAACCGGGATCATGCACCAGGACCGCCTGGGCATCCTCCGCCAAACACCACAGCTTCTCCGCCACATCCCTGTCCTTTTCAGCAATTATACGCGGCATTTCCAGGACCATGCGAACCCCGGCCTCCCGACCCGACCTCACGGCAGCCCTGATATCATCCAGAGACTCAAATCTCCCCGCCTGGCGGAACAGTGTCGCCGGAACGACTATGGTACCTACGCCCTTTGCGATCGCGGTTTCAAGCCCCGCCTGTCCCCCCGCCTTGACCGAAAGCCTCACTTCTCGCGGTCGAATCTCCTCCCAGACCACGTAATCCTTCGGGGTAAGTCTATCAATTTTAACCGGTGTCGTGGGGAACAACGGTTCCCTCTCCCCGGTCAGGCCTAGGTTGTCGGCTCCGACTGCCCCGCACAGGTTTCCGCTGGTAAATTCACGCACCCGGTGGGTGAACAGTTCATTCCACTCCCGGTCATCCCGGGAGGGATCAAGACCGGCGTCCATATACCGGTCGAGCGCATGCCGGTAGCTTGTGACCAACAGACTGAGGTATTCGGGTTCCCTCATCCGGCCTTCAATCTTGAAGGAGATAATCCCGGCTTCTATCAGTTCCGGGATGCTAAGATAGAGACACAGGTCTTTGTGAGCCAGAAGATACTGGCTCTCCGCCATAACTCCCGACTTTTCCGCTATCAGATCGTAAACCCAGCGACATGGTTTGCGGCAGCGACCACGGTTGCCGCTTTCGCCGCACAGAAGCCCGGACATCAGGCATTGACCGGTGTGGGCGACACAGAGATCCCCGTGAACGAAGTATTCCAACCCGATGGTGCTATGCTGGTTTATCTCCCGAATCTCGGTCAGAGACAGGTTTTTTGATAGTATCACCCGGCTGAAGCCGCTTTGCTCCAAGATTCGGACCGAGTCCAGGTGATTGATGCCCATCTGAACGCTGGCATGCAAAGGCAGGCCCAGGCCGCGGCAGGGTTCGATCAAAGCCAGATCCTGAATGATTACCGCGTCAACCCCGATATCCTTCAGGAAGGCCAGGTACTCGAACAGTTCCGGCAGCTCCCGCTGGTAATATAGATTGTTGACAGTGACATATAGCTTTACGCCTTGATCGTGACACAGGCTTACCGCATCCCGGAGCTCCTGGTCCGAAAAATTAAAATCAGGACGCAAAAGGCGCATGTTAAACCTTTTGCCTCCCAGATAAACCGCATCCGCACCCGCTGCGACCACTTCCGACAGAACCGACCACTTCCCGGCGGGCGCAAGCAGTTCAACTTTGCGCTTGGCGTTCATATCCAAATCTCCCGGTTTTGCCAAAATGCGTTATTTATGGGGAATAGTTTGCTCCAAAATAAAACAGCGGAACCTAAATTATGGCCCGCAGCACGCTTAAAACCAGATTACGCACCAGCATCAAGACCATCCAGACCACAATGGGGGAGAAATCGATCCCTCCGGCGACGGGCAGGAGCCTGCGAAACGGAGCCATGACCGGCTCGGTCACGTCGTAGATAAATCGAAACACAGGATGATAGGGATTATGCCGGAAGAATGAGAGTATGCACCTGATGGCCACCAGCCACATCATCACCTCAAAGGCCAGGTTAACAATATCGTAGAGCAGCAACTTGATCCACCTCGCTCCCTATCAATTCCTCTTGGCCGACCTCTGGTAAGCCGCCATGATGGCGTTAAAAAAGGCGGACCTCAACCCACCGCTTTCCAAGGCCCTCAACCCCGCAATGGTAGTCCCTCCGGGCGACGTGACCCGCTCCCGCAGCACGGCGGGGTGCTCGTCACCCTGTTGCAGCATGAGGGATGATCCCACCAAAGTCTGTTCCACCAGCCGCCGGGCCAGATCCCGGGGCAGCCCTATATCCACCGCGGCGTCGGTCATGGCCTCCGCCACCAGAAATATGAAAGCGGGACCGCTTCCAGAAACCGCCGTAACTCCATCCATGTGTTGCTCGGGGATGAGCTCCACCTGTCCCACCGTTGAAAAAAGGTCCAGGATAAGCCTTCGCCGGTACTCAGGGACCCCTGAACTGAACGAGACCCCCATCACTCCATGCCCGATCAAACAGGGCACATTGGGCATCACCCGCACCACTGGAACATGCTCTCCTGTCACCCGATGAATGTCGCTGATGCTTACGCCGGCCGCGACGGAGATAATCAGCTTGCTTTCATGGATGGCCGGTGTTATTTTCTCCAGGACCGAAGGCACCTGGGTGGGCTTGACCGCCAGCAATATCAGGTCGGCCTCCCGGGTCAACTCAGGCCCGGAAGAGCTTACCTCGCCACCGTACCGTTCGGACAGGGCCAAGGATTTTTCCGCTTCCATATCATAAAGCAGTATCTTGCCCAGCATGTCGCTGTGCCGAGAAAAGCCACCCAACAGGGCTTGGGCCATCTGTCCGCAGCCGATAAAGCCCAGACTGGGCTTCATTTATTCATCTCTCCTCCCGTAGGTGTTGCCCCGCGAATACACAAAGGAACTGCGCAGCATCATGCGGGGTTCTTTGGAGATCTCAACATTGCTGGGGGCAAAAAGAAAAATGCTTTCGCCAAGTTTCTGCGTCTGACCATCCAGGGCGTAGGTGGTGCCGCTCAGGAAATCTATGATGCGGCGAGCTATATCCGGCTCGGTGTGATTCAAGTTAATAACCACCTGCCTCCGGTTCTTGAGGCTGTCAGCCAGATCTTGGGCCTCTTCAAAGGTGGAAGGTTCGCAGACTACCACCCGGACGGTTTTGGCGCCGTGCAGGCTCACCAGGTTGGCTTTGCGGTTCAAATCACGGTCATCGATCACCGGTAGATTAGATGGGGTTTCCTCCTCCACTTCCGAGACTCCAAGCCACTGCCACAGTTTTTCAACAAATCCCAATTCCCTAACCCTCCTTGTCATCCATGTCAAACAGTGCTCGGCCAACCCTGATCATGTTGGCACCTTCCTCAATCGCCACCTCAAAGTCCTGGGTCATTCCCATCGATAGATATTTCATCCGGACTCGTCCAAACTCCTGCCCTCTAATAGCATCGAACAATCTGCGCATTTCTTTAAACACCGGTCTGGTTTCCTCCGGATCGTCCGTCTCCGGCGCCATAGTCATCAAGCCCTCCACCCGGACGAAGCGGAAATTATCTATGGCATGCAGGAAGTCGGAGACCTCCGAGGGTTTTACCCCGCCCTTGGAGATCTCTCCCGAAACATTAACCTGTAACAGGGTTTGAACCACAATCTTGTCCCTTTCGGCCCTTCTCTCAATATACTCCGCCAGTTCCCATCTGTCCAGAGAGTGAATCAGCACGGTGCGACCAATCACATCCTTTACCTTGTTGGTCTGAAGATGGCCTATCATGTGCCACCGCGCTTGAGGAAGCTCTCTCTGCTTGGCCACCAGGTCCTGAACCCGGTTTTCCCCAAAGTCAGTGATCCCGCTCTGCCAGGCCTGCCTGATACCTTCCACGCCCACCGTCTTACTCACCGCTACCAGCTGTATATGATCCGGGTTGCGCCCGGCTCGCAAGGCCGACTGCATCATCTTGCGCCTTATTGTCGCCAGGTTTTCCGCGATTCCTGACATCACGCCACCCCCTTACGCTACCTGTAAGCCATGCCATCTGTAACCAAATCCGGGGTCGTGATCACAGTATCCCCCTCATCCAATCCTTCCACCACCGCCTGATCGCTGCCAACCGCCTTTACCTTTACCCCCCGCATTTCAATCCTGCCCTTTTTGATTCTAAACACTGCATAGCCGCCATTCTGTCTCAGCAAGGCCTTTTTCGGTATGATCATCCCGCTATGGTAGGCGGTAATGCAGTCCACCTCGATCACCCTGGCGTTCAACAGGTCTTCGTTGCAACCGTTTAAGGCCAGCACCGCCAGTTGCTTGTTTTCGCCCGACAGGCAGGCCGCTTCGCAGGTCGCCTCCCCCAAAGCCTGATTCTGATACACTACCTGTACCGGGTCCCGGCTCTTCATGGCCCGCGCCATGTCGGAACGGTCGATCTCCACCACCAGCCGTAAGGGAACAAGATTGTCAATCACCTTAAACATCGGCTCTCCAGGTTCGTATTGGAAGCTGCCGTCGTTCACCACCCGGGGTTGATAGCTGAAAATATCTCTGTCCCCGTGGGCGAGAGAGTAATCCGCAGTCACCGTCTCCCAACCGTCGGGCTTGAAACTGACCACTCCGCTGCCGCTGACCAGGAACGGCTGTGGGGTTAGGGACCCTTCCTGATAGAAGTATCCCACGACGCTGCCCTTTCTGACCCTTTCGCCTTCCCTCACCTGATTTTCGAAGCGTCCCCGGGCGGGAGCCTTCACCACCGTTTCCTTTTTGATGACTATGGCACGGGCCGTGAATCTCTCCTCCAATTCGCCGTACTTGACCGGCTCCACACCAATCAACCAGGTTGCCAGGCTCTTGTACAGAAACAGCATGGAACCTCCGATAGCCAGAATCAGGGCCAACGCCGCCAAAACGCGGGAGATGGTCTTTATGTTCCGCCTGGTGCGGATCTTTTCCTGAATCCTCCGCTGGCGCAAGCTCAATTTAGACTCTCCGCCGTTCTGCCCACCGCATCCGCCGTAGGCAGGCAGAAGGTAAAGGTGGACCCCACTCCCACCTGGCTATCGACAAAAACATCTCCCCCGTGGAGTTCAACTATGTGTTTCACGATAGCCAGCCCCAAGCCGGTTCCGCCCAAAACCCTTGAACGCGCGCGATCCACGCGGTAGAACCTCTCAAACAGGCGGGGCAGGCTCTCCTTGGAAATCCCGATCCCGGTGTCGCTGACCCGGACCACGGTCTTGCGGCCCACCCGGCTGATGCGGACCACCACCCGTCCGTTGTCGCTGGAATACTTGATGGCGTTGTCGATGAGGTTGATCAAAACCTGACCCACCAGATCCTGATCAGCTTGCACCCAGGTTACTCCGGGGGGATAAACCAGCTCCAGGCGGAGTTTCTTCTCGGCGGCCTGGGGTCCCATAATGTTGAACACGCTCTTGACCGATTCGACCAGGTTGACATTCTGCAAATTCAGCTTGATCTCCTTGCTCTCCATGGCAGAAAGGGTTAAGAGGTCATCGATCAGCCTGGTCAGCCGATCGGTTTCACTGTCGATAATGCTCAGGAACCGGCGGCAGAGGAGCTTGTCTTCCAGAGCTCCATCCAATAGGGTCTCGACAAATCCCTTGATCGAGGTGAGCGGGGTCCGCAGTTCATGCGAGACATTGGCCACAAATTCGCTGCGCATGCGATCAAATTTGCGGGCATCCGTTATGTCGTGAAATATGGCCAGGGCCCCCTCAATCTCCTGGTTCTCTCCCTTTATGGGCACGATGTTGATGCGGTATATAACTTCACTGTTCGGAAAAATACTGCATTCGGACATGGATTCCTGACTTGTCCTCAGGACCTTCATGATGGTTTCGTGCAGGTCGTCCAGATTGAGCAGTGATTTGAAACTCTGCCCTAACAGGTACGGTTCGCGCCGCATGAAGAGGTTTTCGGCCGCGCGGTTGGCCTGAATTATGCGACCTTCCTTGTCCACGGCGACCAGGCCGTCCACCATGCTGGTCAGAATGGCCTGCAGTCTTCCCTTTTCACTGGTAAAACCGTTCCACACAGCACTCACCCTTTCTTCATCCATTCTCCCTGAACTTGTACCCCACTCCCCGCACGGTCTCAATGTACTGCGGGGCGGTGCTGTCATCCCCGAGCTTCATACGCAGGTGCCGGATGTGGACATCAACCGTCCTGGTGTCGCCCACAAATTCGTAGCCCCAGACTTTTTCCAGCAGCGTTTCCCTGGTCATCACTCGCCCCCGGCTGGAGGCCAGGATGCGCAGGAGTTCAAATTCTTTGGGTGTGAGGTCCAGCTTGCGATCACCGATGAAGGCCTCATACCGGTCGGGGACGATGATGAGGTCCTTCCAGACCAGGGCCTTCTGCCCGGCGGCATCCTCCGTCTGGATCAGCCGCCGCGCCCGCAGTCGAGCTTTGACCCGGGCCACCATCTCCCGGGGGCTGAAAGGCTTTTTGATATAATCGTCGGCCCCCATCTCCAGCCCCAGCACGGTGTCTATTTCTTCACCCTTGGCAGTCAGCATGATGATAGGCAGATTACGATAGCGATCCGTCTGCCGCAGCAGCCGGCACACCTCCAGGCCATCCATCATGGGCAGCATGATGTCCAGGATGACCAGATCAGGGTTCTCTTCCTCAACCATGCGGACGGCATTCAACCCGTCGTAGGCCACGATGACCTGAAATCCTTCTTTTTCCAGATTGAATTTGACCAGCTCCACGATGTAGGTCTCGTCGTCCACCACCAGGATCTTGGCCGCCATGAGCATCACCTCAATCTTGCAGTCCTATCACCGCCGCCATTCTGCCGGTTATCCCTCTCGCGCCGCGGTAGGAAAAAAACTGATCCTGATGGCAAGCGGTACAGATATTACACCCGGAGATGTTCTCGGGCTTAAGGCCTCTTTGCCTAAGGATCATGCGGTTGGTGAGAGGGAGGTCCCAGACATGTCCATTCCCCTCATTAGGATAAATTATCTCGCGGCTAAATGTAAATGCTCGTTCAACCAAACCCAGACGGTCCTGGTCTACCGCGAAGCACTCGGGCCCGATTCCCGGCCCGATGAACGCCGATATGTTTTCCAGCCTGCAGCCAAAAGCATCCTGCATCGTGGCCACAGTGGCCTGAGCAACTCCTCCGATTGTTCCCTTCCAGCCGCTGTGGGCCAGACCGACTGCCCGCCTCACGGGATCAAAGAAATAAAGCGGGATGCAGTCGGCATAAAACTCCGTCAGGAAAATCCCGGGACAATCGGTGACCATAGCGTCAAACCCGGGCAGGCTTTCCCGGTAAACCTTGGCCCCGCGTCCCGCATCCTCTGCCTTCACCACCGCCACCCGGCTGCCGTGCACCTGTTCACAGCAGACCATCTGCTCCAGTGCAAAGCCCAGATCGTGGGCCACTGTTTCCCGGTTAGCCAGCACCAGGCTTTCCCTGTCCCCAACATGCAGTCCCAGATTAAGCGACTCATAAGGGCCGGTGCTCACACCTCCGGTCCTGGCGGTGAAGGCCGCGATTACCCCTTGGTCTCGCCATGCAGGCAGGAGCAAATAAGAGCGATCATTCCGGTACAGCCAAATCCAATCCATCGGTCAAACCCCTTCTTTCTTAATCCCTTTAAGCCCGCCAGTCAGAAGCTACGGGTGCGATTTGGCAATAAGGCCGCATTCTGTTATGATCAAGGCGAAAGGAGTCAAAGGTCATGTTGTGCATCAGATGTCGGCAGGTTTTCCCTGATGGCCAGGTACGGTGTCCGCACTGCGAGCAGCCCGTGCCTGCGGCCTGGGAACACCTGAAAACAGTTTATCCCCCGGAAGACGACCTGATAAGAGGATTGCTCGAGAGCTGCGGCATACCCGTCGTCCTTCTGTCCCGGGAAGGCATCGGTCGGGTGCAGGGCATTGCCTTCGGCCCCCTGGCCGAAATCCGGGTGATGGTGCCGCAGGAGATGTTGGCCGAGGCTCGGGCCATCCTGGGCTCGCGGGAGGAGTTGGGTCCTCCAGAGAACGGCAAGCACCAGGGTGAGTAGAACCTGGCCCACCCATTTTTTTGCAGATAGTGAGGCCGTGTTCGCCTTGAAGGGATGAATAAAGGCCCAAACCCGACGTTATACAAAACCGAGGCTGTGGGGCCTCGGTTTTTCGTATATCACTTGTGATCACCGGGGATGCCAGAGGACTACCCGCCCCTCCCGCAAAGTGGCCCCCACATCGATCAGGCGCTGGTTACGGGAACCTCGAAATGCCAGGGATAAATCCCTTTCCTTCTGACGGTAAGGCCCATCGATCAGAATGTCGGTGCATTTGAGCAGCCTTAATATGGCCGGGTTTCCCTCTCCCAGCTCCAACAGTTCCTCGATGGTGTAGCCGGTATAGGTGACCACATCCAGGCCCCCGCTCTTGATTCGCTCCGCCAACTCCGACATGGCCTCTGGCTGAAAGAAGGGTTCTCCCCCCGTAAGCGTAACCCCCTGCAGCAGGCCGTTGTTTTCTATCATGTACAGGATATCATCCAGGGCCAGTTCATATCCGCCCTCCGGATCCCAGGTCTCGGGATTGTGACAGCCTGGACAATGATGGGGACACCCCTGGGCGAACACCACCGCCCTGATGCCGGGCCCGTCCACCACACTTTCTCGGGTAAACCCGCTCAGTCTAAGCTTTTTCATGATCTGATCCTCAGGACCGATGCGGTTTACGGTCCCGCAGCTCGGCCACCTTGGCGTAATTGAACCGGTCCACGGTGGAGAGGTAACCAGTGATGCGGCGAACCCGCCTGATCTCCCAGGATCCGCACTGAGGACAGTCATCCTGATCGATCACGCCCAGAAAACCGCAGCTCTCGCAGAAATCGATCGGGAAGTTGATTCCCGCATATCCCAGGTCACAGTTCCGCATGTGTTTCACCATGGCCTCGATCGCCTCGCCGTTATGAACCGGGGGGGCCGGGAACTCGACGTAGCTTATGTGCCCGGCATTGGTGTATTTGTGATAGGGGCCTTCCTTCGCTATCTTCTGGAACAATGAGATATCATAATCAACCGGGATGTGGAAGCTGTTGGTGTAGTATTCCTTATCCGTTATCCCTGGCACAAGGCCGAAGTTCTCCCGATCCATGCCGATAAAACGGCCGGAAAGGCCTTCCGCCGGCGTGGCCAGCAAGGTGAAGTTAAGCTGATATTGCTCTGCTGCTTTGTCTATCAACTGGCGCATGAACTGTACAATGGATATCCCAATGGCCTGAGAATCGTCAGATTGACCGTGATGCTTGCCGGTAAGACATACCAGGGTCTCCGCCAGGCCGATGAAGCCGATCGAAAGCGTCCCGTGCTTGACCGCTTCGCCGATGGTGTCGCAGTCCTTCAGATTCTCTGAACCCATGTAGAGATGCTGTCCCATCACAAAGGGCATATCCTTGACCTTTAACTCGCTTTGAACGCGATAGCGGTGATACAGCTGCTCGCAGGCCAGGCCCACCATAGACTCCAGTAAGCGGTAAAACTCGCCCAGGCTTCCCTTGGCTTTCAATGCCAGGCGCGGCAGGTTGACGGTGGTAAATGACAGATTGCCCCGCCTTTCCGTCAGCTCCGGTCCGTGCTGGTTGCCGATGACCCGGGTGCGGCAACCCATGTAGGCCACTTCCGAGCCGTATTTCCGATTGAAGGACGAGTCCATGAAACTGAAAGTGGGATTCATGCGTTTGGCCGCCACCTTCATGGCCAGCATAAACAGGTCATAGTTGGGATCTCCGGGATTGAGGCTGATCCCTTCCTGAACCCGGAAAATGATATTGGGGAAAATCGGGTTTTCTCCCCTTCCCAGTCCGGCATCGTAAGCCAGCAACAGGTTCCTGGTCACCCTTCGCCCCGCCTCTGACGTATCGGTGCCCAGATTCAGCGAGGAGAACGGCACCTGTGCCCCCGCCCGGGAATGCATGGAGTTCAAATTATACACCAGGGCTTCCATCGCCTGATAGGTCTCCTCATCGCTTGCCTTCTCCACAAAAGGCGCCAAATCCCGGTCAAAGAAGGGAAAGGACTGGCCTCCGTACATATCATTCTGCGAGCTCTGCAGGATGATGGCCGCCAAAGCGGTAGCTGAAGCCGGTCTTTTGGGCGGTCTGATATACCCGTGACCGTTGTTGAATCCCTCTCGCAACAGCCTACCCAGGGGGATTTGAATGCAGTTTAAGGTCTTGCCGTAAAAATCGAGATCATGAATATGGATATCCCCACGGCGGTGGGCCGCCGAGAATTCAGGAGGGATCAAGCGATCCAGATAATACTGTTTGGAAGCGGCGCTGGCGATCTGCAACATCTTGGCCGAAGGCGAATTGCCAACATTGGCGTTCTCCTTGTTGGTCTCCTTCAGGATCTCCTCCACCACATCCATCAATTCCGATTTTCCCTCACGGTACCGGGTTCTCTGCGCTCGATACAGGATGTAGGCTTTCGCGGTGCGGGCATGGCCCTGCTCGATCAATACCTTTTCGACCACATCCTGGACATCCTCCACTGAGAATATTGAGCCCTCATAACGCTCGCCCAGGACCTTCATAACCTCCAGCGTCAGTTCCAAGGCCTTGTGGCGGTTTTCTCCCCCCACGGCCCGAGCCGCCTTGAAGATCGCCTCCGTAATCTTGGAAGGGTCGAAGGATACTTCCCTGCCATCTCTTTTCCTGATGCTTTCAAACATTACTTGCGCTCCTCCCCGGTATCCTGATGTTTCATTAATTGCTCAACCGTCTCCACAAACCCCTTGACATCGGTGAACTGACGATAGACGGAAGCGAACCGGACATAGGCCACCTCGTCGGTTGACCTCAGTTTCTCCATGACCTTCTCCCCCACTGTCTGGCTGCTGACCTCTTTGTCGAAGCTGTCCCTGAGCTCGCGCTCGATCTCTCCGACCATGTTTTCCACCGCGTCCATGCCAATGGGCCTTTTCTCAACCGCCTTGAGGATCCCCTGCATCAGCTTGTCCCTTTGAAAAGATTCCCGGTTCCCTCCCTTCTTGATCACCATCAGGGGGCGTTCCTCCAGTCGCTCATAAGTGGTAAACCTGCGTTTGCAGGCCATGCACTCCCTGCGCCTCCGGATGACTGTACCCTCTTCGGCGTTGCGCGAATCGAGAACCCGGCTTTCACATTCCGAGCAGAAAGGACACCGCAAAGCAAATTCTCCTCAAGATGTTGTGTGACTAGTGACTTTAATACACTATATATGCTTATTATCCGGTAAAAAGCCGGGGAATTCAAATCATTAAATAGCAGGTTATATTTGGTTATATTCCTCTTATGGCTTGTCACTCTTTAAAATGACGGATTTCGGTGTAGGGGTTGACCTCAACCAGAATTACATCCTGCCCGATCTTGACGATCCGCTCCCAGGGAACCACGATATCCTCCCGGCGGGTAAAGAAGTTGATGAACCGGTTGGGGCCGGGCAAAACCAGGGCATTGATACGCCCTTTCTCCACGTCCAGATCCAAGTCCTTTATTACCCCCAACTTCTTCCCGTCCTGAACATTCACCACCTCACGCGTCCTTAAATCGGAAATCTTTATCATCATCAGCCCTCCCCCTGAAAACCTCGGTGATTAGCTCAGTTTCCCAACCGTCTCGTAAACGGGTTTATTTCTAATGATATGTAAGCGATCCGGGGACATGTTATAAAAATAAAAGCCCCCTTATTCGGGGGCCTCAGGGTACTAGGATTCGGGAAGTCGTGAGACAGGTTTTTTCTTGGCGGCAGGTGAAACCCTGGTGACCAGCCACTTGGGATTTACTCCGGCGGAAGTGGCTGTGCTCTTGCCCACACAGAGGGGTGGATAAAGCACACACCACCAGTTGACGCCTTCACCCTTTCCCAGGATGACCTTTAAAGCCTGGTACTCTCCCGCGGGAAGGACGACATCACCGTAGCGCCGGGTTGGGAATTCGTATCTACCCAGGCTTACCCGGGCCCCGTAATCCCCCTGGTTGGCCTTTACCTCCCGGCTGGCCTCATCACCTATCACGTCCAGGTGTTCCGCCAGAATAGCCCGGCTTTCCGCCGCCGAACCGCTTTCAGCCAGTTGCGGGGAGAGCCAGTTTACCAGCCGGTCTCGGACCTTCAGTTTTATATCCTGATCAAACTCGGAGTTGCTGTTCGCGATAACGTGAATGCGAATAAGGTTGTCAGGAGTGAAGGCTTCCTGTTTCTTCAACTGGTACTGGACTAGGGGAAAGGCCACACCCAGTATGACAAGCAAAAGGATGATACCCCATACTTTTCTCACCTTACTCCCTCCTTCACATGTATTTCCTCATGTGCTTCAATGCCGCTTTTTCCAAACGGGAGACTTGAGCCTGGCTGATCCCAATCTCATCGGCCACCTCCATCTGGGTTTTACCTTCAAAGAATCTGAGCGACAGGATCAGCTTCTCCCGTTCTCCCAGTTTTTTCAGCGCTTCCTTGATCGATATTTCCTCCAACCAGATGTCATCGGTCGTCTTTTCGTCGCTGATCTGATCCATCACCAGGATCGGGTCCCCACCATCGTTGTAGATGGGCTCAAACAGAGAAATAGGTTCCTGGATCGCATCCAGGGCAAACACGACCTCCTCCTGCGGAATCATAAGCTGCTCGGCGATCTCCTGCAAGCTGGGTTCGCGAGATTTTTCAGCCACCAGTCTCTCTCTGACCTGCAGGGCTTTATAAGCTATATCCCTAAGCGACCTCGAGACCCGGACCGGGTTGTTGTCACGCAGATACCTCCGGATTTCACCAATGATCATCGGCACCGCATAGGTGGAAAACCTGACGTTCTGGCTCAGGTCAAAGTTGTCGATGGCCTTGATCAGGCCGATGCACCCCACCTGAAACAGATCATCCACGAATTCCCCCCGGTTGCTGAATCTCTGAATAACGCTTAAAACCAGCCTCAGATTGCCTTTTATCAGATCCTCACGGGCTTCCCTTTCCCCCTGCTGTACCCTTAAAAATAGCCTTTTCATCTCTTCGTTTTTGAGAACCGGGAGATTCGAGGTATTTACACCACAGATTTCAACCTTATTGATCACTGACTTCCCGTCCTCTCCTGAATGAGCGAATTTGTCTTTTTCAGTATTTACCTTCAAGTATTTATTTATTCTGGAGTTGCTGCCCATTCGGATCCGAAAAAAAGCCAAAAAAAGAGGACCAGATCTGATCCTCAGTCTCACGAAGCACGTATGCCTCTGCCTCTAAAAAATTAATCTATATAGGGAAGATTCCGGTACAACTTATGATTCATCTCTTGTCATAGCATTCACAGAATAAACCCCGGTTCCGCCTGCGGTGATAGCAACCCGCGCAAAATCGGCGGCGGCAGTTAAGGATACGGCCCGGCTCTCCCTGACGGGTACAGTAAATTCCGTGTTGGGAACCGTCGCCAACGATGTCCCGGCAAATTGACAGGTCATTCGATTTTTCGGATCTCGCGGCGGAGGCGGCGCAGGATTCTTTTTTCCAGGCGGGAGATATAAGACTGGGAAATGCCCAGGACATCGGCTACCTCTTTCTGGGTCTTCTCGTTACCGTCATCCAGGCCGAAGCGAAGCTGGATGATTTTTTTCTCGCGGGGGGACAGTTTCAGCATGGCCTGGGTGAGGAGTTTCTTCTCCACCTCTTCTTCGATCTGCTTGTAAATCATGTCCACTTCCGTGCCCAGAACATCCGACAGCAGCAGTTCGTTACCATCCCAGTCGATGTTAAGCGGTTCATCCAGGGAGACCTCGATCTTCGTCTTCATGTTGCGGCGAAGATACATCAGGATCTCATTTTCGATGCAGCGGGAAGCATAGGTGGCCAGCTTGATATTTTTCTGGGGATCGAAGGTGTTAACGGCTTTGATCAGGCCGATGGTGCCGATGGAAACCAGATCCTCTATGTTGATTCCGGTATTTTCAAATTTCTTGGCGATATAAACCACTAACCGTAGGTTATGCTCAATCAGGCTGCTCTTAACCGTCATATCCCCTTCTTCGAGCATGCGGATAAGTCTAGCTTCCTCTTCGGGACTCAAAGGCGGTGGCAGAACCTCGGT
>ENA-UOYA01001471-UOYA01001471.1-activated-sludge-metagenome-genome-assembly--contig:-NODE-1471-length-24902-cov-6.359963_pt1 | contig 24902 bp, 15 predicted proteins | sample MGYA00238163_ERZ764804 | MGnify/ENA primary metagenome ERZ764804 (study PRJEB28919, sample SAMN05720223) | activated sludge metagenome | isolation source: Anaerobic digester | place: Hong Kong... | reverse complement strand
TCGCCCTGGGTACGTAACTGCATTGCATATTGTGCCTTCTGCTGGTCTGCGGCAATCTTCTTTTCAAGTTCGGCTATATGCTTTGCCATCGCCGTATCATTGGGCACATACTGCATATATTCCTTATACTTCGCAATAGCTTCCGGTACCTTGTTCTGCTTCTGCAAGGTCTCGCCCTGGGTACGTAACTGCATTGCATATTGTGCCTTCTGCTGGTCTGCGGCAACCTTCTTTTCGAGTTCGGCTATATGCTTTGTCATTGCAGTGTCATTGGGTGCATACTTCATGTATTCCTTATACTTTGCTATAGCCTCCGGAATTTTATTCTGCTTCTGATATGCCTCTCCTTCCGATCTCGCCTGTGTTGCTCTTTGAGCCTTTTGCTGTTCAGATGCAAGTTTCGCCTGAATGTCTTTTATGCGCAACTCGACAGCCTGATCGGGCATTATATTCTTCGCAGCCACATATTTATCCAGGGCTTCTTTCAGTTTGTTTTGACGTTCCAAGTCCGCCCCCTGTTTTACAAGCCCTTCATGATTTGTTATGTGTTGTATAGCCCAGTCTTCCCTGCGCTTAAGCTCTTTTTCATTGAGGGCATCGAGTTTCATCGAGGACTTCATGCTTTTAATAAGCTCAATCGATTTCCTGTATTCTTTTCTCTGAGAAGCAGCATCTATAACATAGAAACGATCGCGCACAGTATCATTATATTTACTCCAGTCGTTTGTGAGTTTTTGGTCGAGGTCAATCACAGGCTTATATCTGCCATGCAGGTTCTTTGCAATGATAAGTTCCTTCTGTGCATCGGCAAATTTTGATTCAGCCATAAGCCTTGAAGTCTTATCCAATTGTTTCGATACCAGTTCCTTATCTGCCTTCCACTGCTTAGATAACTTTTGGGCATCAGTGCTCTTTGTGTCTAACCTTAACGCCTCATCGACAAGGTTTATGCCCTCATCTAATTTACCTTGGGAAACAAGGTTTTTAGCCTGACTTATCTTCTCCTCCACAGCCTTTTTCAAGTTATCAGCCCTTTTCTTTGCTTCGTTTAATGCCTTTTCCGCCTCAATTACCGGGGGATATTTAGGATGAAGCCTTTTTGCCTCATTAAGCTCCTTTTCCGCATCGGTAAGTTTGGATTCGTTTATGAGTTTCTTTGTTGCATCGGTATGTGTCTTGACACTGTTTCTTTCTGTTTTCCATTTTGCCGCAAGAGTATGCGCTTCAGTGTTCTTTGCGTCCAATTTCATTGCCTCTTCTGACAAAGTTATCCCTTCATCGAGTTTTCCTTGGTGCACCAACGCCTTTGCCTTTGCTAATTTGTCCGCTGCCTCAGCCTTTTTTTGAGAATCCTTAATCATCTCCTGTGAGACGGTGACGGTAAAGCTCGCCATTGACCGACCCAGTTCGATGCCCTCTTTGTCTTTGGCAACTACTGTAAGCGTGGCTGTTCCGGTTTCGTGGCGATAGGCAGCAGGTTCTCGTGATGTAGGTGATATAATGGTTGTGCCTTCATTGGCTGTCCAGTTCCAACGGACTTCAGAGGTATTGGGATACCCCTCTATGTCGGAGCGAAGCCTTACATGTTCATCCGCCGCATATGTACTGCTATCGAGTGTAACAAGACCGACACCGGGTTTCCATATTTTCGGCCTTCTCGTCTCGGGAATGCCAATAACGGTTGCCTTAACGGTATATTGCTGTGCAGTAAATGTGGCTTGTATGTCGTCGGAGATCGTCTCTCCAACAGTCGGAACACGGGCCGATGCCTTAAGTTCAATTGTTTTTGTATCCCTCGGAGTAAATCCTATTACACTTTCATTTTTTTCATAAGGCATCTTTGATGTCGGGGTAATCCATACATAGTTGACCATATTGGCCGGTATTGAAGGGTCTGATGATATAGCGGCTCGCACTTCCTGACCAACACCGCCTTTTTCCGGTTTAAGGCTTATCTTGAATTTAGGTGCTATTACGTTAACCTCTCTCTGCTCCGATTCACCGACCGTCTCATAAACACCTTTCCCCGTCTCTCTCTGGGCAACCGCCCATATCTTCACCTTGCCCATGCGGTCGAATGTTACATTTGTAGATGTGCCCTGCTGTGGCGAGAAAGACAGATTGGGGGATGATTGCCATAATACGGAGATGCTGCCGATCTCCTCTGTTTTTGTTTCTTTTTTTGCCGTATCTTGAACAGGTTTGGCTTCATTCTTTTCAGGACATTTACCGCAAATCTCACCATGGTATTTACATATACCCTTTTTGTTCTTCGGGTCACAATGATAACCCTCCTGCTTCCATATCTCAGGAGGGCAGACGCATCTGCAGCCCCTCGTAGAGCATATCCACCTGCATTCCGCCCCCGGCGTACATTCGGTCTTTCCTGTCTGCGAAGAAGTCTGTGAAACCTTTTCCTGTTCTTTTGCAGGCTGCTCACCCTGCTTTACCGTTGTTGCAGCACCGGTTACATTTGCGGAAACGGCAAGTGACTGACTATAGAAGACCGTATCCTTAAGACCCGTTATGGTAATCTTGATATCTTCGATTAAAATTGTAGTGGATGCTGTCCGGCTATTGCCGTAACTGTCGCTTACCGATACGGATACATTATATGTGCCTGGTTTACGTGTATCGATAAATGTAAATGTATTGCCCCTGCCTTCGCCTTGCCCCGACCAGGAGATTTTATATTCTGGCACTCCGCCTTCTATATTTGCTGTTATCTTTAATATTTCTCCATACTTAGGCTTGAGGGGCTTGCCTTCGGGCGATAAAGTAACCTTGAGGGGCGACATATATTTTCTGTTTATGGCCTTAAGTTCTTCAATTTCTTTTGAATTATACTCTATGCCCGATGCCTCAAAACAGGCTTCTATCGCTTTTCCACTCACATTCATAAATCCCCTGTGCGTACATCCAAGGCAGGGAGGTCCTGCTTTACAGTGTTCGGGAGGGGTTAAAGGATTGCACCCTACGGGTTCCGGATGGTAACGGCCTTCCTGAGCTCTGTAAGGTAAAGAGCAGGTTCCATGTGATTCGTAGCATATGCAGTCAAGCAGATTTTTTCGTCTCTCTGCCTCTGTAAGAGGTGGCGTACAATCCTGTTCAAGGATCGGTCTGTCTTTTTCCGAACATCCTACAGGATAGCTGCTTATTACATTTCTTGTTTTTTTTCTGGTTGCTCTTTCGCATTCTCCCCATTCAGAATATTGATATTTGCACACAGGAGGCGTTTTGAGTCTTTTCTCTCGCTCCAGACGTTCCATTTCTTCCTTTTCTCTCTGTACCCTTTCTCTTTCGATCCTCTCCCGTTCTTTTTTTCTTTCGGCTAACTCATCCCTTTCTGGTTTTGCATCGCTGACAACCAGGGTTTGCCGGGCGGATCCAAGCTTTATCTTCTTTCCATCAACTACATGATAAGCATTCACAAGAATATCAACAAATCTTGCATGCTGAAAGCTGCGTGCAACCTGACGCCCATACCCAGCAGATTGTCCATCGATAATCCATTCATACTGGATATCCTTTGGCAAAGGACCGTCTGATGAAGAAACCACTGAAAATATTATCTGCCTTCCCGCCTCTGCCTCAGTTGGACCCTGTAGCACAAGGTTAAGTTGGTACGCTTTGGGAATAATCTTAACCCTCGTCTCGGTGATGGACTTATCTATATAGCGCTCATCCATTAAGCGCACTATTAGTTCACCTTCTGATTCCACCTTTACGGTTGTCTGTTCACCAAATCTCGGTTTTACCGTTAAGCCGCCTTTTGTCTCCCATGCCCAGGAAGTATCCTTGGGGAGCGACCCTTCCTTCAGTTTTACTATGGCCTCAACAATCTCTCCGGTTTCAGGATTAGGATTGCTCACCTGTATCTCAATTTTCAAGCCCATTCTAAGGCATTCCTGAAGCGCTTTACCTCCGGCGCCGCTTGTCCATGTTGCAAGTTCATATTCTTTTGCAGCAGCTATCTTTTTTGATTCGTAGCTTTCTGCTGTTGATTGATAAAGACCTACCTCGCCTGAGGCCAGATAATAAGGCATAGAAAAAATGAAGGTGTTGAAGGCATCATACATAGCCTTTCCTTCCATTATTGTAACAAGGCTCCCCTTGTAAGACTTAGCCGCTTCATCCCGCAGCTGTTCGTATTGCTTTTTAGCGGCTTCATATGAAGAACCCCATGCCCCACTTCCTTCGGCAAGCTGATTGTAGTACATGATGAGATTTTCAATAAAAACAACCTTATAACGGAGGGGTGCAATAACCTTGAATGCCTTCATCTGGCACTCATCGTCAGGATTGAACGAGGTTATCTGCTGATTTAATTCCCTAAGAAGCTTTTCGATATTCTGGATTACACCTCTTCGTCCCTGTTCCATATTTGTAACAAGCGCATTCATCCTTACCGTATCAAAAACAGGATAACCCGTTAAATGCCAGTCAGATGGTATATATTGCGATGATGCCTCCCTGAACAGGTCGTTTATCCTTCGGAGTTGTCCTGCAATAGTCCTGTAAGTCTTTACATACTGCTCATATATCCTGAGCTTTGAAAGGGAAAGGCTCTCCTGTTCCCACCAGTTTTTTACGATACGCGAATATGCCTCAGCCGAATCTTCAGCATGTTTAACAAGGGTGTTTGTCCTGGTCTCTCCCTCAAGGGTTCTGAGTTCTTCCTGCAAGCGGGCAACCTCCGAACTGTAGTCTTTGGCTGCCCGGTGCTCGTCTTCTGCCCATGTCTTAAGATGGCTCAGTGTATGGCCTAATGCCTGTTTTCTGACCGTGTCATACACCTTGAAAAGAACCTTACCACCCTTACCGCCTCTGACATCTATCTTTATTCCTGCTGTAAACTCGTCATCCCATTCCTTGTCATTAAAATCAGGATAAAGCGTTTTTAGTGCATCCCTGAAGGCTGCTATAGGCGGATACTGAGGAAAGATATACTGTTCCGCATATGCCCTTATTGAATCATTTATGGTAACCTCTTTAAAAAAAAGGCTTTTTATCCTGTCTGAATTGTAATAGACGTTTCCTTTGTCCGTGAGTAGATCTTCGTAATTAATCATGTGTAAGTTCTTTTCTCTGTCGATAAGACCTTCAAGCTTTGCGGGCTTCCCATCAGTCCACTTTCCCGATTCCACCCAGGCCTGTATGAGGTTTTGAGCTTGCCTGGCATCATAGGCTCCAACTGCAAGGGGTTTAGTGGCAAGAGAAATGCCTGCGATTAATGCGGGAAGTTGTCCCCCCGGGACACAACCCATTATACCTATCGAGATCCACAGACCCGCCTCAAGCGCCTTTCCTTTATCTCCTTCGTACCATGCCTGGCCGCCGGTAATAAGCCCCTGGGCAAAATCCCCTACTATGGGCAATGCCGTAACCCAGGCATTACCAAGTTCCAGGTTTTCGTCCTCAGCTGAAAGATTTCGATTGAACAGAATATCATATGTCTGGTATAGACCTACCGCTGCGCCGATAAAGGCGTCAATCACACCCACGGTCATCGTATCGTCGCCTAACTGGGTATAAGCGGGGTTGAATAACAATTCCCTCAGTTTGCTCTGAAACTGGGAAAGGGTAATCCTGGCCTTGCCGAGTTTCCCCCCGAGCTTATATTCCAGTTGTTTCATAGTCTCAGGGCTTCCGTTGCCTGGGAGTTTATTTCTCAGTTCAACCATCCTTGCCTCTACCGGATTCCATCCCAACCTTACGAGCTCGTTTTGCGGAAGCTGTTTTGCCTGGTTTATCATAATCTGCAACTCTTTGCTTGGAGACTGTATGAGCGCGCCGCTCCTGTATTTCCTCCAGTCTTCCATCAGCCTGTCCAAAGCCTTCGGGTCTGCATCAAAATCAAGCATACTCGCACAGGATAGCACCATCACCTCTTTTCTGGCAGTGCGCACTTTTTTACCGATATTGCCGGGAATTTCTTCATTTTTAGCTAATGATTTAAGGGCTGCCTCAACCTCTTCATCTGTCGCCTGGCCCATCTGTTTGAGCATTTTTAGTATGGTCTTGGTTATCTCTCCTCCTTCATCGCCGAGAAGCTTCATCTGTTTCATAATATATTTGACGGCAAAATCCCCTGCTTCTGTTCCACCGAATTTTTTTCTGATGACTGATATCAACTGATTGCGCATTTCCTCCGGCATTACATTTAAGGCCTGGAGGCCGCTTGCAAGCTCATTAAGGTCAAATTTAAGCCTCATCTTGGCTATAATATCGTCAATCTGATCGGCGGTAGCCGTCGAGGCGGCGGTCAGGCGGTGAGACGCCAGTTCATTGACAAGCTTTTCCGTATCGATCAGAAGCTGCTTTTCCGTCCAGTTGTAAAGCATCTTTGTCAAACCCTGCCTGAGTCCGTCTTCGGTCATACCCGCATCGGCAAGAATCCTGGCTGCATTGTCCGGGGAGTTGGCAATGAGCTCCGCCACACACACGGGTTTCATGTCTTCTACGGAAATATCCTCCAGGATGCTGAAATCGAGTTCATTCCATATGCGTACAGCATATTTCGAGGTATCCGACAGACCGCCCTTCTCGTGTGTAAAGAAAAGTGAAAGATTTGATGCAACTGATGAAAATTTAAGCCGGCCGCCCTTGAAGGCACCGAAACCGAGTCTTTCCGCTATTTCCTGAGGCACAGCATTTATCCCACCCTTTTTAAGAACACGCTGACCCGTTGCAGGATCAATGGAAAAAGTCCTCATCTTGTCGGGATTTTCCAAATAGGTTTTTTTGTACCATTCCTGCCCTTCAGCGCCACGATACATATCTGGAGCTGTAGTGGCGATATGGGCCTCGAAATTATTGGCAAGCGATTCTCTTACCTGTTCATAAAACTGCTGCATGATGGTTTGCCTCGATTCGCCACGGGCAACGGCCTCTTTTGCATTGAGCCATGCCTTTTCAAGGTCTTTATAGCCGAAATTCGGTAAATCCGATACCACTATGGACATGGTTTCTGAAGACAGGCTCTTGGGGATCGGCACCTCATTCTTTATATACTTGAGTATGTCGTCTGACTCTGCATGTGCGGCAAGGAGGTTTGCAGTCGCCCTCTCATAGGCATCGGCTACATGTTTTTTTGCACCGGCCGTGTTCTTTCCAAAATATATAATATCAATATCTCTGCCTGGATTCCATGAACCTGTGGCACCGAAAACCGCATCCGCTTCACCCATTTCCCTTGCAGCAGTTGACGCTGCCTCTGCAGCAAGCTGAACCCTCACCATCTCTACCCGCTGTGCAATATTTTCCGGAAGACGATGCATGTTCTTTTCATACCATTTCAGATTTCTTGTCATCAAAATAAGCGAGGCATCCGTATATTTGAATCCCTGCTCTATGCCCATCATTATGCGTTCTGCAAGGGGGTCCGCCAAGTCCGCCCCCAAGCTCTGGGCACCCGAAGAAAAGATAAGAAAAGATTGCAATAATAAAAGGATGATTATCGAAACAAGCCTTTGCGTATTCCTATGCAAAAGACCTTTTTTGAGGCATGTATTTGCAGATATCGGCTTCATATATCCTCCAAATTATTATACAGTCGAACATTATAACTCATTAATCAATCAGAGATGAAAAAAATGTGTACGACAAACAGTTGTCGTGTTATACCCTGAATCGGTCACAAATTATCGTGATACATCACCCAGAGACCCCATCTTCTTCCCGGATTTGAGGTTCGCTTCAATCTGTTTAAAAGTCACCCCCCTTGTCTCCGGTACAAAAACAGCAACGAAAAATATTGCAAGGATACAGAAAATAGAAAATATGAAGAAAATTGAGGCATTTCCGTGAATATGCATAAATGTCAGGGCATTATCCATTAATAACCCGGCAAAGGTCCAGTTCACAATGGTCGTTACCGTCATTCCCAGTTCATGTCCCTGCAAGGGAAATATCTCCGAACACACAAGCCATGCAACAGGCACCCATGAAACGGCAAAACCGAAAATATACAGGATTATTGCTGCAAGAAGAATAATCTTGGGTGCCAATGAAATCACTAAATGTTTAAACTGGTCTCCAATCATGGTAAAGGCTGCACCTCTGGTATTCAGTCTGTAAACATTCTGGATTACATCAAGCGAATTAGCTATAAAGCCCTGATCTTGTCCAAAGAGCAAACCGCCCAGCGCAGCGGTTCCACAGATGTAAAAAACGGTTGATTTGTAACCTAAAAACATATCATCTCTTTTTCAAAAGTCTTTTGAATTACTCACGATTTCACCGGTGCCGGCACGATGAGGCAGCAACGGCTCCTATCACGGCCGAGCCTATCCCCGATCCATCCTTGACAAGCTCAAGCCTTATTCTTTCTGCTCTCTCTCCCAACAGTTCATGCAACATGTCCGCTACACAATCGCTGTATCCCGGATATTTTTCAAAGAGAGCCCCGTCAATGGCAACGGTATGGTTACGCTCAAGGGATTTATCCATCCATGTAACAACTGCGGCAATTGCCACACCGACAATCCTTGCCGACCTGGTAGAAACAATGCGGCAGGCTTCGCTGATAGCCATCCTGTCCGTTTCAGAAACATCCGTTATGCCGAATTCCTCAAAAAAGTCCGATCCCTGCGCAACAAGAGAAAGGTGTTCGGTGCGTAGCGTGTATTCACCGGAAAGGGCTGAGAGGTTCGATCCGCAAAAAAGAACACCCCTTGTTATCATATCAACGATAACACGTCGCGCTATCTCACCCAAGTACATCCCTGAAACCATTTTTTCCAGGTGTTGCATACCGGGATTGCCGGATGCCAGATCCAGCGCCTGGTCATAAATATTCATTTTGAGTCCGGCAAAGCCGCCCCACTCCATATTGATGATTATTTCTTCGAAAGTCCCGGGATCAGTATATTTCAGGATACGGGAAGTTTTTTCAGGATAGCAGGCATTTGTTCCTGTACCGATTATTACTCCCATGTCACAGGAGGGATCGGAATAACGTCTTGCCATAAGTGTTCCCACAGTATCGTTTGCCAATGCCACTACATTTATGAACCCCATATTTTTTCGTTTAAGCGCTTCAGAGAGCATCGCCACAACATCCTTGCCCACAACCCCTGAGGCTGTAAAATTCTTTGTCCACCCGATAAGTATTCCCGAGACAAGCGAATGCTGCTCTATCGGAAAAGAGAAGGTAAAGGCAAGGTCATACGTCTTTTGTCCGCCGATATGATGCTTTTCAAAAAAATGCCCTATATACTCAGCTATATGATCAAAGAGCGCCTCACCGGTGCCACATATCATCTCATTGGGTATTACAAGCCTGCTGACTGCAGAAACGTCAATGTTGCCTTTTCCGTCGAGCTCTACAGACATTATCCTGATGTTTGTGCCGCCGAGGTCAACGACAATATATCTTCCCTTTTCCGTACCCTTAGGTGGGCCTACAAAAGAAGGTATCATTTTGAGAGAGCTGTTCATGCCTGCCAGCCCCAAGTTCATTTCCTGATGAAATGCCTTGATGATATCCCTCGAATCTTCTACTGTTATGGAAAAAACACCTTTGAGATGTGAAAGAAAACCGTCAAGACCATAATCGCTGTTTTTCATTATGGGCTATCCTTTATTGTGTTTTTTTTCATAGATACTTTTTTCGTGTTGATTCGCATATTGTTCTTATGGTTTTTGTCCCTTGCAGATAAATTACCGGTGCATGCACTAAAAAAAAGATATTCACGTTTTAGTCGTTATGATGGAATACACGGTATCCAGGAAAATCATATCTATAAAAACAATTATTCATAAAAACAATTTTTATAATTGGTTCCAATTATCTTTATTGTTAAATGGCGATGGTAGGATTCGAGTCAATATCCAGCATATAAATACATCAAGTAGGTTATTACAACATCACAATAGAATTATCGCAATAGTTACCGTTATATTTTTTTGATGGATATTTATTTTTCATAGTGTAATGCCTGATATTTACCCTACCGTTTTAAATAAACCGCCACCACAATAGTCTAATTCATATCAAAAAAAATAAAGAATGTATATAAAAAGTTTTGATTCAGCGGATCAGAAAAACATCTGGGGAAGTTTGTCCGCAATAAGAAAACCCTTTATGGTTGGTATTATTCTATTGCCGTAAACCTTTAGAATGCGTTTTCTTTTGAGCCTCGACAATGTTTGTTCGAACGATGGGCTGTCTTTTACATCATCTACTGCAACACCATATTTTGTTCTAAATCCAAGAAAAAGCCTTTCTAATCTTAACTGCTCGTCAGATAACGTTTCAAAGCCGTCAACAGGTTTTTTTTCTTTTGCAATTTCTTTGCAATATCTTTCGACAGACCTATGGTTCCACCAGCGTCTATTGTCCTTGAATGAATGGGCGGCAGGCCCTAGACCAAGATATTGTGTATGCTGCCAGTATTTTTTATTATGGCGAGATTCATATTGGACGGTTTTTGCGAAATTAGATATCTCATAATGGATAAAACCTTTCGATTTCAAATAATCCGATGTCAGAACAAAAAACCTTTTTTCTTTGTTCTCACCAGGAGGCACAAGCCTCCCCTCAGCCTTTAATCGACCGTAAGGTGTCCTTTCTTCAAGGGTCAATTGATAGCATGAAAGGTGTTTCGGCTCAAAGATTAAGGCATTCTGAAGATTTCTCATCAAGATTTCTTCGGTCTGTCCAGGCAGCCCGAACATCAGGTCGATACCAAAATTCTCAAAACCGGCAGAAACGACAAGCTCTATAGACCTTTTTGCATCCGTCGCAGAATGTCTCCTTTTCAAAAAAACAAGCTCATCATTATTGAAAGACTGGACGCCTACACTGATTCTGTTTATACCGCAAGCACGCCAGCACTGGAGCTTTTCCGCTGTAATGTCGTCCGGATTTATCTCTATGGTAACTTCGGCATCTTGAGTAATAGTGAAATATTGTCTGATCGTTTTAATCAGTTTTTCCATCTGTCGATTATCGAGAATAGACGGGGTACCACCACCGAGATACAGGGAATCAAAGACACCGAATGCATGCCGATACATGGCAGCCTCTTTACTTAAGGCTTCAAGCCATGCATCCAACAACGAGAGTTTTGTGATTGAATAGAAATCACAATAAGGACACTTGGTTTTGCAAAAGGGGATATGGACATATAGGCCAGGAGGGTCCATCACTCGGTATCTGTCTTTAAAACCGCCATAAATGCGCTCTGTGGTATTTCCACCGAACCAACCACCCTCATTCGTTTTTTTCCCTTTTTTTGTTTTTCGAGGAGTTTTCTCTTTCTTGTAATGTCACCGCCGTAGCATTTTGCAGTAACATCTTTGCGGTAAGGTGTAATCGTCGAGCGCGAGATGATTTTACCTCCGATAGCACCCTGGATCGCTATCTTGAACTGTTGTCTCGGAATTTCCTCCTTTAGGCTATCACATGCCTTTACAGCCCTCTCCCTCGAGCGTTCACGATGGACGATCATGGACAGCGCATCAACCCTCTCTCCGTTCACGAGTATATCAAGCTTTACAAGGTCGCTCTCCCTGTAATCAATAATCTCATAATCGAACGAACCGTAACCCTGGGTAATGCTTTTCAACCTGTCGTAAAAATCGAATATTACCTCAGCAAGCGGCATATCAAATGTGATCTCAACCCTGCCGGCAGTAGGATAATTAAGGCGTGAATTCACCCCGCGGCGTTCCATGCAGAGCTTCATTACCGCGCCTACGTAACGTTCGGGTATCATGATGCTTGCCCTTATGTAAGGCTCTTCCGCCTTTTTTATTTCAGTGGGGTCTGGATAGTATGCAGGGTTATCGACCGTGACGATACGCCCGTCGGTTAAAAAAAACCTGTATTGAACGCTCGGAGAAGTCATTATAATAGATTGGTCAAACTCACGTTCAAGACGTTCCTGAACGATCTCAAGATGAAGAAGACCGAGAAAACCGCACCTGAAGCCCTGACCAAGCGCTGCAGAGGAATCTTTCTGATAAACGAGCGCCGCATCGTTTAATTTGTATTTTTCAAGGGCTTCGCTAAGAGAAAGATAATCATCAGAGGCAATCGGATAAATCGATGAAAAGACGACCGGTTTTACCTCCTTGAATCCGGCAAGAGGCTTGGACGCAGGCTTTGTATCAAGTGTAATCGTATCCCCTATCCTTGTGTCACTAACAGTCTTTATGCCAGCGATAAGATAACCGACCTCGCCGGCTGACAACTCCTTTTTGGGTTCCATCTTTAAGCGGAAGCATCCGACCTCTTCAACTTTGTAGGATGTTTCCATTGCCATCAGCCTTATTGTATCGCCAGGTCTAACTCTCCCGTCAAAGACCCTGCAGCTTACTATAGTGCCCCTGAACGAATCGTAATGTGCATCAAAGATCAGCGCTGCCAATGGTTTTTCGATATCGCCTTTCGGTGGTGGTATTCTTCCGACTATTGCCTCGAATATATCCTCTATTCCCGTACCCTCTTTTGCAGAACATAGCAATGCCGTTTCGGCGTCAAGTCCGAGTTCATGTTCAATCTCGTCCTTTACACGGTCAATATCGGCGGATGGGAGGTCTATTTTGTTGATAACGGGTATAATTACAAGATTGTGCTCCATAGCGGCATAGAGGTTTGCAAGCGTCTGTGCTTCAACGCCCTGAGAGGCATCGACAAGGAGCAATACCCCTTCGCATGAGGCAAGTGCTCGGGATACCTCATAAGAAAAATCCACATGCCCTGGGGTATCGATGAGATTAAGCTCAAACTCATCTCCCTTTTTGCTTTTATATGGCAGGTTTACCGTCTGGCTCTTAATAGTGATACCTCTTTCGCGTTCTATATCCATATTGTCCAGAATCTGGTCACGGAACTGTCTTGCATCAACGAGATTTGCATACTGGATAAGACGGTCGGCAAGCGTGGACTTCCCATGGTCTATATGAGCTATAATGCTGAAGTTTCTTATTTGTTTCATAACGCTGTATTATTTACCCTAAATGCAAGAATAGGTAAATAGTTTTTGTCATTTTACAATGTTGTGTCAAAGGTTTCGTCCGAATCTCAGTGCATTTTTATTGATTGTCAGACGCATCATTGGGTTATACAGTTCGTCCCTGGCGGGACTGAAAGGCAAATAAACCAATAAATAATTATCGATTTTTATGCTTACACCTTTCAGCAAAGGGAATATCTTCTTCTTGTTTATCACGATCTCAGCTATGATGATCTTGAGACTCTCCCCGGCCTCAAAGGCTGGAAGCGTTACAGGATGCAAGAATCCACGCTTTGGGAAACCCTCCCCAATGCTGCCTTTATTCTCTGCAATGGTAACTGAACGACCGATTCTAAGAAAAAGTTCGGGACGGACTTTGAAGGCAGGCACCCAGAAAAAAAGGCCGGTATCGTGCCATTCATTTTTGATCACTTTTGGCAGGTTTGCCAACTGTATGAGGTCAGCATACGTTTTAAGCTCTAAACCATCGATATGTGCTTTTATGCGCCAGAAAGGCAGATATAACGCATCATCCCCAGGGTCTTTGACAGAGGCAAAGTTCAGCGCCTCAAGGCCCTGGTCAGACGACTGCCAGAGTGTACTGCAATTTCTGCAAACAAGCACACAACTATCCTTTTCGCCCTCCAGATTCCAGCCACAATTCGGGCATAGGGTTGCAAGGTAATGCATCTGCCAATCCGACTTTTTGCACATACTTGAAAATTCATTGAACTTGCTTTCGGATAACTCTGCAATCATGTTTTTCGTAAATGCATCGGATATGGTTTTACCTTTCATTATAAAGGGGCTATATATCAGGCTTTTTGTTTCACCGATGAATGTCATGTCCGTAGAGTCAAAACTAAAAGCCTTTTCAGCCGAAACAGTATATCCGAGGAAATTCCCCTCCATTTTGGGTGTCACGAATTTCAACCTCAATGCTTGAGGGCGCAAACCGAGTGTTGCCGGAAGATATTCAAGCCCGGTCGCCAAGGCAGTAGCGTCTGTGAATTTTGATTGTACCTTCAATGCCTGAAGAAAAAAGACAATGCCCTTAAAACGCCAGTATGGAATATAGACCAATTCCTCTGTTTTGATATTCTGCGGCAACAAATAGTAATGCAGATAATCTGGAATTGATAGATAGAGCCTTACCCTGCAAAAGGGACATTGAAAAAGTCTGTCGGTTTCTTCAAGAACAACAGGTGCCCCACATTGTGGACAACTATGCTCTACTGCCCAGGTCTTTCCGTTCACTTTAAGCTATTTTTCCGCCACATTGATTACAATACACGGATTTTGGGAGATTTTTAGCCCCACAGGAGGGGCAATTAACATATTCAGGTTTTTCTGATGTCGGGTTACCGCATACTGGACAAAAACGGGCATTTGGCGGTATGTTTTTGCCACACCTGTTACATTGAAGGAAAACAAGCATCTGATGTCCGCAGTACGGACAAAATCTCGCATCGTCTGGCACGCGTTGTTTACAATCAGGGCATGTTGCATTCCATACGACCTCCTTTTGCGCCTGGTGTGTCTTGAATGCATCCCCGAACATCGCGGGCATCATGAAACCCATTCCCATGCCAAAACCGGCACCTGCTTCGCCCTGTGTTTCGGATGCCTTTTCCAAAGACATTGCTGCCTTCATCTGCATCAATTTGTTCAAATCATCAAAGACATTAAGCCTGCTTTTGTCGTCGATTGCCTTCTGCACATCCTGAGGAGGTGTTATTGAATTTATGTAAAGGTTTGCCAATCCCAATCCATAATGTGTAAAATCATCGTGCAACTGTTTTGATAGGCCTTCTGAAATTGAGTCGTATTTTCCGGGTAGATTAAATATCGTATCGAGATTTTCCCCAAGATAGTCATTAAAACGGGATACGATAACAGTGCTGAGATATTCTTCGATTTCCTCGGTCGTGTATATGCCCTGTGTGCCAACGAGCGTGTTGATAAAAAGAACGGGCTGTAGCACCCTGATGTTGAACACACCGAATGCCCTAAGACGTATAAGACCTAATTCTTTGTCTCTAAACGCCACAGGGTCACGGGTTCCCCATTTGAAATTGGTGAAGGTCTTCATGCTGACAAAATAAACCTCAGCACGAAGCGGACTTTTCATCCCCCAAGGGATGCTTAATATCTTTGTCAATATAGGGATGTTTGCAGTGGTCAGGGTATGTCTGCCGGCTCCAAATGCATCGAGTGCCCTGCCTTTATAGAAAAATACTGCTGCCTGGCTTTCTCTCACAATGAGTTGTGCGCCGTATTTTATCTCGCCTGAACCACCCTCAGGAATCCTGTGGACGATTTCTTTTCCGGTCTCATCGAACCATTCGAGGACTTCAAGAAAAATTACATTGTCCGCACCCATAGAAACGATTATAGCGATTCTTTTAGCTTTTGTCTACATCAATCGATATGACCTATTGTAAGATCTTCACCACTCTTTGAACTTGTATCGATGCGCAAAAACGTCCGTAGCATGGAAATATCAAATTTCTGAAACCCTTTCGTTCATTTTTTAGTTGTAATATTACCCCTTATTATCGGAAAATGGATACAAGAATTGCAATAAGGGAGGTTTGCTTATGAGGGTACATTTCTGGGGTACAAGGGGTTCATTGCCGGCTTCGGTTAATTCAGAAACAATTAGAAAAAAGATCTTTAAAGTTGTCAAATCTGCAAGCAGTCTCAGTTTTCACAGCGATGAAGAGATAGAAAAGTTTTTATATAATAGCTTTACAAACAAAAACCTTCCTTTTTCTGCGATAGGGAGTTATGGGACCAACACATCATGTATAGAAATTGAAGGCGGCGACGAGTATATTCTATGTGATGCGGGAACGGGTCTAAGGGATTTCGGCAATTATGTCATAAAGACGATGAGCCAGGCACATCGGCAAAGACCCAATGTCTTCAATATCTTCATGTCCCATTTACACTGGGACCACATTCAGGGTTTTCCATTTTTTACACCTGCATATATGGCCGGCAACCAAGTCAATATTTACGGACTCCACAAAAACCTGGAGCATGTCTTTGTAACCCAGCAGGAACCTCCATTTTTTCCTGTGCCTCTGAAATATATGAATGCCAATATCACCTTCACAGCCCTGGAACTCGGAAAAACATACGATATTGCGGGTATCACTGTAAAAACCATTCCACAAAACCATCCAGGCGATTCTTACGGTTACAGGTTCGAGAAAGACGGAAAATGCATTGTATATTCAACCGATTCAGAGCACAAGGAAGAAGCCTACGAAGATAACTACCCCTTCATCGATTTTGCCATGAATGCGGACCTTTTGATTTTCGATGCACAGTATCCCCTGATTGACGCTATTTCTTTCAAAGAAAACTGGGGACATTCAAGCAATATCATCGGCGTCGAACTCAGTGTCAAAGCCAATGTGAAACATCTCTGCATATTTCATAACGAACCCACGCTTGATGATGAAAAGCTCGACCAGTTTCTTGAAGACACAAGGAGATATCTGAAAATATTTTCAGAGACATCTTCGCTGCAGATAGATCTGGCGTATGATGGTATGCAGATAGAAATTTAAGTTAAGGAGGAAAAGGTATATTGATTACAGGAATCGGAAGTTTTCCCTTTACAGATGTAGATGAAGCGATAGATTTAATATTTTCAACCAGTGGTGAAATCCCGTTTTGGCCACAACTGCCCAAAAGGTCTCCTTTTGAGAATATGTATTCGACTTTTCTTGAAGGTGTCCCATCGATTGTAGTTGATGATGAAAAAGAAACTGCGTTCGTAGACACTGAAGATACACAGGGGATAGAGCAGTTCTATGAAAACGTTTACAATGAAAATCTTGAACCATTTAAAATATCCGAAAAAGTGGCGCCGGGTTTTTACAGATTTCTCGAAAGGCTATGTGAAATTGAGGACGGTATAAAATTCATAAAGGGTCAATTGACAGGCCCTTTTAGCATGGGGCTAGGTCTTAAAGACGAAAAAGGTAAACCTATCATTTATAATTACGGGTATTTCGATATAATCAAAAAGGCGCTTCATATAAAGGCAAAATGGATGATTGCAACCATCAAAGCAAGTTATCCAGAAAAAGACGTCATAATATTTTTCGATGAACCCTACCTGGTTTCTTTTGGTTCTGCCTATGTCTCGATATCTAAGGATGAAACGATCTCGCTCATAAATGAAGTGCTGGGCAATATCAAAGCAAAAAGAGGCATCCATTGCTGCGGCAATACAGACTGGTCTGTCCTACTTAATACAGACGTCGATATCATAAATTACGATGCATTCAATTTTCTCGAAACCATTTTTTATTACAGGGAAGACCTCATTAAATTTCTGGATAAGGGGGGTTGGATATCCCCTGGCGTTGTGCCTTCGTCTGAAGAGGTATTGAAAACAACGGGCAAAGACATTCAGATTATTTTTGAAAGGTTCAACAACTCTGTAGATGACCTTGGTCTGGCCAATAGACCAAAGAACTGGCTAATAACAACGAGTTGTGGGCTTGGAAGCTTAAGCATCGAACAAGCCCGAAAGGCAATGGAACTACTGAAACTGTTCAAAGAATAAAAACAGTTTAAGTCTAAAAGGGCAAGGTTCAAGGGGTCGGGAATAAGAGAGGTCAAGGTTTCGAGGGATAAAAAAACAGAAAGGTCGAATGAAGAACAAAGATTTTGCCTATTGAATGATGGCGTCATATATGCGCTCTTTAAAAAGTAACCCGCACCAGGAATTTTTCCGTTCTTCACGCACGGGAGAAAGTGGATGAAAAAGATGCGGTATATCCTTTTTGTTTTTCAAAAGAATACCTGAAATCACAATTAAACCGCCATGTTTCAAGAGTTTTTTGATATACGGAGCAAAACGGGTAAAGGTTTCAATGTCGAGGTTTGCAAGGATAATATCGAATGAGCCTCTGATATGGCCGAGGTCGGCGCATATGAGTTCTATATTGCTTAATTTATTGAGTTCAATATTCTTTTTTGCTGAAAGAACAGCATCCATGTCATTGTCAACGGCAACGATCCTTTTAGCCCCAAGCAGGTTTGCATAGATGGACAATATGCCTGAACCGCAACCGATATCGAGAACCGATTTGTCTGCCATATCTATTTCTCTCATGACCTTGAACATAAGCCTCGTCGATTCGTGTCTGCCTGTGCCAAAGGCCATACCTGGCTCAATTATAATGCATTTTCTGTGTTTTGGCCTCTTGTGCCAAGTGGCAAGTATCGTTACATCCTCAATCCTGATAGGCCGGAAATATTTTCTTGACAACTCCTTATAATCAACAGCCTTTTCCCGCTCAATAGCAATATTTTTTACTTTAATATCGAGTTGTTTCAAATAATCAATAAAACCCGGCACATTGGGGGGATATGCCCTTATGATTACATCATCGTCTTTTTCTTCGATCCATATACCATGCCCAGAAAGTAAATTATACATCTCTTCTGGCAGCAATTCTTCAGACCCCTTTTCGACATGCACATTCACCCTTATTTTGACAGACTCTACATTCTTCATTCCAGGCATTATCTCCTGACATTTACAATTGATTGTGAAAAATCCCAAATTCAAAACAAGCACGAACATTCAAAATTCATAATTTTTAAAAAGTTTAGTATTTTACTATTTAACAGTTGAATTTTTTTAGGAATTTTGAATATTAATTTCTCCTTTAAGCCCTATGCCTATAAGGTCTTTATTCATAATACGACCGTATATTCTTTTATCAATTTATGCAGCAGGGTAAATCACGCTCCCTGTCCTTGCAATGTCATACCCGGAAAAGTCCTTTATATGTGATAAGAACACTGACTGTTCAAAGAATGACAGGAAAGATTTTACATATTGACTGCAGTAATGTTCTTCAGGGATTACCATATGGAAATGTTCGCTGAAAAGCGGGATAAAATCCAGATCAAGTATATGGGCTACATATCTGATACCGAACGAAGTATCCGCATTGCCTTTTAGGATATTTAATCCTGCCTGAAAATGAGATTCTACCTCGTTATTGTAACCTGAGATTGTCGATGGATCCAGTTTGTTTTCAAAAAGTAAAAAATCGAAAAGCAGTCGTGTTCCGGAACCTTTGCTCCTGTTGACAAATGTAGCCCCCTTTGAAGCAATATCTTCTATGGTTTTAATGCCTTTCGGATTGCCTTTCTGTAAATAAACACCTTGTTCCCTTGCAAAAAGATGTATGGCCACATAGCTATCACTTGTTAAATAGCGTTCTATATAAGAAAGATTGTATTCACGCTTTTCAATATCGAGGATGTGAACGCAGGACATGGTTGCCCCGCCGTTCTTTAAAATTTTTAGGCCATTCATGCTGCCAACTGGTGCATAAAAAATTGTGGATGCATGATTATTTGAATTATACATATCTATAATGCGTCTAAGGAGAATATCGTCACTACCGGCAATAAATATATTTTTTTCCCTTTCTGTGCTTTCCAGTATCCATTTGTTAATCAGTTCTCTTGAAAAGGCAATCTTTCCGCCAATTTTGATATGTGGTAATTTTGATTCCTGGACAAGTTTATAGATCTTTTTCTCATTTATTTTGAGGTATTTAGACAACTCCTTTGCAGATAAAATCTCCATATATTTTATTATATCGGAAAACAGATAATATTTGCAAATAAGATTAAATGCAGTTAAATGTAAAAACAGTCATTAATAGTAATAATTAGTCATTAATAGTAATAATTAGTATCTTTTTTGCTTGATAAATCGAACATAAAATGATAAAAGGTCAGACCTAATTCTTTCAACAGGAGCGCTTCTATGAAAAAATATCGTTATGCTATTTTGGTTTTGTCAATTGTTCTAATGCCGTATCTTTTATGGGCAGAAAGCAATAAGTTTGTTCTATTATCGACTACTATCGGTCCTGTAGATTCAGGTATTGTTGATGTACTGGAAAATAGTTTCGAAAAAGAAACCGGTATCAGGGTAAGGCATGTGGGAGCGGGAACCGGGGCGGCGCTTAATATCGCACGAAAAGGAAATGTTGACCTTGTAATGGTTCACGCAAAATCACTCGAAGAAAAATTTGTTCGAGAAGGTTTCGGGACGGAGAGAATAGATTTAATGTACAACGATTTTGTGATTGTCGGTCCATCTGAAGACCCTGCAGGAATTAAAGGAATTAAAGACGCAACTGAAGCGCTCCGGAAGATTGCAGAAAAAAAACCTATTTTCATCAGCCGGGGAGATAAGTCAGGCACTCATGTTGCAGAGATGGTTTTGTGGGAAAAATCTGGTGTAAAGCCATCAGGGGCATGGTACATAATTTACGAAAAGGGTTTTGAGGGAAACGCACCGACGTTGCGTTATTCGGATCAGAAAAAGGCCTATACGGTTATAGACCGCGCCACATATCTTTCGCTTAAAAAGGAAATAAAACTTGATATCCTTGTGGAGAAAGACAAGATTCTGTTGAACTATATAACCCTCATACCGGTCAATCCTGAAAAGTTTCCAAAAGTCAATTATGAAGACACAATGACCTTTGTAAAATGGCTTATTGCCCCGGATAAGGGTCAGGCAATCATACGAGACTTCGGAAAGGAAAAATACGGCAGCCCGCTGTTTTTCCCTAACTCAAAAGAACAGACAAAAAAGCAGGAGCCGATTAAATAAATAATTATATTGAGGAGGTTAAAAGGACATGAAAAGGTTTTTTGTAGTGATGTTTGCATTGTTCATCGTATTACCTGCAATTGCAGATGCGGGAAGCGTAACAAGCAAGTACGATGTAACCATCGGTGGGTATGTTAAGATGGATTTGGGCTGGGGAAGCCAGAACACAGGTCCAGATTACTCTGCGGCAGTCAGGGGTTCGATGCCGAACAACCAGAATAGATACAGCGAGTATGGAAACCTCTTCGCGTACGCAGGTGAAACACGGCTGAGCATGTTGATAAAAGGACCGGATGCATGGGGCGCAAAGACAGGTGCATTCGTCGAAGGCGATTTCAGGGGCGCAAGCGTTGGAACTACAGCAGGCGTTTTTGAACTGAGACATGCATATATGAGGTTCAACTGGGCACAGGCGAGTCTGCTCATCGGTCAAACATGGAACGATTGGGGTTATATACCTTCATTTTACATTATTGGCAACGGCGATTTAAACCCCATGGGTCGGGGCGCTCGCCAGCCTCAAGTAAGATTTACCTACGATATAAATAAATCGTGGTCTTTCTTCGCAGGTATATTCTCGCCCTACAACACTCTTGCCGGAACAGCAACTGCCAGCGCTCAGAACGACAGCGCCCGCTCACTTTTACCTCATTTCATGGGTGAAGTTACATGGAAAACAGACTCCTGCGGCAAGATCGGTACTTTTCCTCTTAGGTTCTCCCTTGGCGGTTTCTACGGGAAAGAAAAGAAGACATATAGCAATGCAACAAACACCAGGTGGAATGACGACAGCGTTAATTCATGGACTGTCGCTCTTAAGGGATATATACCTATAATTCCCGAGAAGAAGGGAAACAAGGCAGGGGCATTCGGATTTACCGGGGCAGCCTATATGGGTCAGAACAATGGTCTCTATTACACAAGTGGTCCGACTGCATCATACGACTCGGCCTTGAACGCCAATGCAGCGTACTACTCAGCAGCAGCTCCATTCAACTACGGCGGCTGGGGACAGCTCTCATACTACTTTACCGACAACGTATGGATTAACGGCATATACGGAACGTTTTCAAACAACTTCAGCCCCAATACATTCCGGGCAGTCGGAGCAAATGCGATAAGAACCAACCAGCACATGATTGCCAATGTCCTCTGGGATATAAACCCTGCAATCAGGTTCGGGCTTGAATATGCACGCATGATGACAGGCTACGCAGCATACGGACCCGGAACCGCAGGCACAGATGCAGCCGGTGCAACAAACCTTGACAGATCAGGCACACAGGATTCGGTGAGGGTTGCGGCCTGGTATTTCTTTTAAAATGTGTTAGCATTCGCGGGAAGGGGGGAAATAAATTTTTGAATGGAGAACCATTATGAACCGTAATAAACATATTCTGATTATTTTAAATGTGTTACTGATTTTATCCTGCTTTTGTTTATCAACATCAGTGTCTGCGCAGCAGAAAAATGTCATTCTGGCAACAACCACAAGCACTCAGGATTCAGGTCTTCTTGATGTGCTTATTCCTATTTTTGAAAAAAAGACCGGATATTTTGTTAAAACAATTGCGGTAGGTTCTGGTCAGGCAATGGCAATTGGCCAAAAAGGCGAAGCGGATGTCCTGCTCGTGCATTCTCCCGATGCAGAGGTTAAATTCGTCGCTCAGGGTTACGGAATCAACAGAAAACTTATAATGCACAATGATTTTATAATCGTCGGGCCGGAAAAGGATCCAGCAGAGATTAAGGGCGTCAGGTCTTCTGCGATAGCATTCAAGAAGGTTGCCAACACGAATAGCTTATTCATCTCAAGAGGCGATAATTCTGGGACACACGAAAAAGAAAAGGCAATATGGAAGTCGACTGGTATTGATCCTGAAAAAGAAAAATGGTATCAGCAAACGGGTCTCGGGATGGGTCAGACTTTAAATATTGCCTCTGAGAAAAAGGCATATACCCTTTCCGACAGAGGGACATATCTCGCCCTGAAAAAGAGGCTCGGACTTGGAATATTGGTTGAAGGCGACGCGATTCTGCTCAATATCTACCATATAATAGAGGCAAACCCGGTAAAATGGAAGAAGGTCAATGCAGCCGGTGCAAAGGCTTTTGCAGATTTTATGGTATCAAAAGAGGCGCAGGACATTATTAAAATCTTTGGTGTAGATAAGTACGGAGCACCGCTCTTCTTCCCTGATGCAGGCAAAAAGGTGGAGGAACTGGGAAAATTAAGATAAAACAATGACAAATTTGTATCTTATTTGGAATTTTGATATTTGAATTTATTTAGAATTTGGAGTCAATATGGATTTGATTATTGACGGCATAATAAAGGCATTTCTGCTTTTTATAAGCCTTGACCCCGAGGTCATTGATATCACACTTTTTTCATTAAAAGTATCAGGTATTGCTACATTTATCAGTCTTTTCATAGGTATATCAATCGGTACAGCGATTGCTCTTCTCCGTTTTCCTGGTAAAAAGATAATTGTAAGCCTTGTAAACACCGGAATGGGTCTGCCACCTGTAGTCGTGGGTCTTTTTGTTACGATTTTTCTATGGCGCAATGGACCATTCGGTTTTCTCGAGATCCTCTATACCCCTTCGGCTATGATAATCGCCCAGGCGATCATTGCCACTCCCATCGTTATGGGCATTACACTCGCATCCGTTCAGCAGCTCCCTGGGAAACTCCGTTTGCAAATCGTAGCATTGGGTGCTACCCGTTTGCAGATGGTCTGGACACTGGTCAAGGAGGCAAAACTCCCACTGCTTGCCGCTATTATGGCTGGATTCGGAGGCGTCATTTCCGAGGTCGGTGCATCGATTATGGTCGGTGGGAATATCAAAGGATATACTCGTGTTTTAACAACCGCAACGGTTATGGAGACAAGTAAGGGTAATTTTGATATAGCCATCGCCTTAAGCATTATTCTTCTTGTCATGGCGTTTATGGTTAATCTGATACTCACTCTGGTTCAGCAGCGGAAGAGACCGAATTGACTTCAGTGATATAAATATGAATATAAAATCAATCTCTAAATCCGAATATCTAAACCCTAAACAAATTCAAATATCAAGTATCAAAACATTCAACCCTTTCTGTCTTAACAGTTTGAATTTTGAACATTCCTGCCTGTGCCTAATTCCTGGCAGACAGCTGAATTTATTTAGGATTTTGTGTTAGAATTTTGAATTTATTTGTGATTTGTAATTTGGTTATTTTGAGTTTAAGTTAGTCAGAAGGTGTATTTTAAGTTGGACAAACATAACATCATCCTTGAGGGCAAAAATCTTAACATCAAAAAAGGCAACACCGTTATCCTTGATGTTCCCGAGATACAGATACAAGCAGGGGAATTTTTGTCCGTTATAGGTCCTAACGGTGCCGGCAAAACAACATTACTAAAAATGCTCTGCTGCCTGATGAAAAAACCAAAAGGAGGAGAAATCCTTTTTAAAGACAGGATAATCGGTTCGGAATACAGTCTCATTGAATACAGAAGAAAGGTAACCATGGTATTTCAGGAACCGTTACTTTTTGATACCACTGTTTATAACAATGTGGCATCCGGTCTTAAATTCCGCCATACAGAACGCTCTGATATAGATGCCATCGTTATGGAAAATCTCGAACGTTTTGGTATAAGCCACCTCAAAAATCGTTCAGCCTGGACGCTGTCAAGCGGTGAGGCAAGAAAAACCGGTCTTGCCAGGGCGCTCGCATTAAAACCTGAAATACTTTTCCTTGATGAACCCTTCGGTTCCCTTGACCCGCTTGCAAAAGTCAACCTTTACGGCGACCTTGAAAGGGTTATACCAGGGTCAGGACTGACCATAGTCTTTGCAACTCATGATTGTGAGGAGGCATTAAGGCTCTCTCATCGCATAGCTGTAATGGATAACGGTAAAATTATTCAGATAGACGAGCCGGATGTAGTATTAAAACACCCTGTCAATGACTTTGTAGAATCTTTTTACAGATTGAACAAATCCTGATGTTACACAAAAAGCCGGCATTAGCTACACCGCTATGAGGCTTATTATAAGAAAACATATTAGTGAATGCTAAAGTGAATAGAACAATCGATTCGCCTTTATTTTTGGCAAGATGTCACGTTTTTTGTCAATCACAAGATTAATGCCCCACCTACAGAGCCGCGGTAATTTCTTATAAAAGAGAATAGAAACTGTTATGAATTGCGACCCTATATAAGATTTTACAGGGCGCTTTTTATGATGCCACCGCCAACCACAAT
>ENA-UOYA01001468-UOYA01001468.1-activated-sludge-metagenome-genome-assembly--contig:-NODE-1468-length-24931-cov-8.796511_pt1 | contig 24931 bp, 33 predicted proteins | sample MGYA00238163_ERZ764804 | MGnify/ENA primary metagenome ERZ764804 (study PRJEB28919, sample SAMN05720223) | activated sludge metagenome | isolation source: Anaerobic digester | place: Hong Kong... | reverse complement strand
ATTCTTGAAAAGTACGTTTAATGTCATCTTCAAAAATATTTGTTTGTAATTTGTTAATATCTACTAACATAACATCAAATATACGGAAAATAATTCATACATCAAAGTTGGTTGATGAATTGTGAGATTTAATATATAATTCAAATATATATTGAATATGGCAGGAATTAACTTTATACAAATATCATTTGATGGTATAAAAAAAGAAATAGAATTACAATTACAAAAGTTATATAACAAAGCTGGCATTTTATTTTCGCCCGCTAGTCCATATGGACAAGTTTTATTTGTAATTCAAAACTTATATCAAACATCATATCTATATTTAAAACGTTCTATTGAACAATTTGATATGAGTGATCAGAATGCAAAATCTAAGAGAATTATTAGATCAAATGCCATTGTGTCTGGTCATATTCCATCTAGAGCAATTTCATCTACTGGTACACTTAGATTTAAGTTACGTTCATCTGTTGACACAGAAAAAGATGTACCTGGTGGAAAAATAACAATATTTAATAAAACACAAATTAAAAATAAAACTAATGGACTAGATTATATTATTGATTTAGGTGGATCTGATAAAATATCATATCAAGTAACACCAAACTTTCAATTCTATGTTAATATTATACAAGGTAGATGGGAGTTTACTGATTTCACTGGTAGAGGTGAACCACTTCAATCATTTTCGGTTAATATTCCTGGACTGAAAGAAGTTGAAAATTTTAATGTTTATGCTACAGTAAATGGTGAACAATGGACTTCAAAAAAGAACATATATGAATTATTACCAGATGAAAAGGGATGTGTTATAAGAACTGGATTTACTGGTGGTGTCGATATTATATTTGGTAATGGAGACTTTGGTTTAATTCCTGATATTGGATCTGCTATAAGAATTTATTATATTTTGACTGATGGTTCCCGTGGTTCTATTTTTAGAAGAACAACAAATGACTTTAGATTTATATCTGATGTTGTTGATGGGTTTGGTCAAACAATAGACTTAACTCAAATATTTGATACATTTATTTCGACTGATATTAACTTTGGTGCTGATGGTGAATCTATTGAGTTCACTAAAGCTATTATGCCAGTTGTGTCTACAAATTATGTGTTAGCTCTTCCACAACATTATGCTTATTATATTAAGAGACTCGGCGTATTCTCTCATGTTAATGCGTATGAAAAATTCGGAACAATTATAATTGTATGTACACCAAATATTAAGTTATTTAAAAATCAAAATAAAGATTATTTTACAGTAAATATCGCAGCTTTTATATTGGATGATTATGAAAAATCAAAAATAGATAAATACTTAAAGACTAGTGGTACAATACAATTATCGAGAAGATACAAAATTGATTCTCCAACATTATCATATTATATAATGAATGTGTTTATTATAACTTATTCTGATGCTATAATTGAAAATGTTCAGTCTGAAATATATGATAAAATATCATCATATTTCTTAAACTTCAATAGAACTGATAGAGTTCCTAAAAAAGATTTAATCAATGTCTTATCAGAAATTACCGATATTGATTCAGTTGATATTTCTTTTGTTTGTAAAAAGGATGAGGATTATCATAGATCATATATAACAAAAACAGATAATATAAATAATAATAAATTAAATAGTTTGGCAAAGAAAAGTCTAAATATAAGAAGCTTAGAGGACATACCAGCATATGACCCAAACAAATCTGATGGAATTGATTTGATACTAGGTGATATTATATTTCAACCAAATGAAATTCCTATTATTAGAGGTGGATGGAGTGATCGAAACTCTATTTACTATTCTGATAATTTGAATACTAATGGATTCTCATCTGTTAATATTATAAAGAAGGGTGTAACTGAAAGAAAAAATATTATTAGTATATAATATTATGAACAAATGGTCTAAATCGGATATCGAATATTTGATAAGTAATTATAGTAATACATCTAACTCCGAATTATCATTACATTTAAATAGAACAATACAATCAATTAATAATAAATCTAGAGACTTAAAGTTATCTAAGAGTAAAGAATTTATCAGACAAATAAATTATGATAGGATTAATAAAAAGTGGACGGACTTAGAATTAAATTGGACGGACGATGAAATATTGTTTATAAAGGAAAATAATAATCTATCGAATTATCAATTATCCAAAAAATTAAATAAAAATATACAGTCGATAATAAATATTAAGAATAGATATGATATTTCAATAGACACTAAATATACAGATAATTATATTAAAACGGAATGTCTTAAATACTCAACAATAACAGAATTTAGATTATCTAATTTTAACTTATTTACTTGGTTGAGTAAGAAAAAACTATTAAAGAATTATACAAATCATATGGTTAAATATAATATAAGTACTCCACATCTAATTTGTAAATATATTATAGAAACTATAACAAATATTGAATGTTTATATAATGATAGAACTGCTATTAAACCACTTGAACTTGATATATATTATCCAAATCATAAATTCGCAATAGAATATGATGGATCATATTATCACAAAGAAGATAACAAAAAGTATGATGTGTGTAAGAATATTGGTATTTATCTAATCACTATTACAGAACAAGATTTAAAAAATAAAAACCTTATAGGATACATTGAACATATAAAAAATAATATAATATCTAACCTAAGTATTATAAATAATATATTTGAAATTAATTTATCTAAAGAGGATATACTAAATATTAAAATTGATTCAAATAAATTATTTAATGGTTTCATAGATAAGGAAAAATTAGTAAGTATATGCTCAAAATATACTGTCTATAGTGATTTTATAAAAGAAAATAAAAATATATACAATAAGTTATATAATAGTGGTCTATTGTATGACTATACAAATCATATGTTAAGATGAGATATTTAATTGAAAGAACTAATTATTATAAAATAGGAGATACTATACTTATTCATTATTGGTATAATAATATGATCACTGTAGTTTCCATTATTGATATAGTAGGGAAAAAGTACAAAGTAACTCATAATATAGAAGATTCTAAAATAAAAAATGCACCTGATGAGATGATACATAAACATGATATTATCGATTCTTATAGAAAGTAGTATGTTAATAAAGGAAAAAGAAATAAAAGAAATTTATGATTTAAAGCATCGTAATGATAACTTTAGATATAAGCCATATGATTATGAGAATAATATATTAATTAGATCATTGTCACCATTTCTATTCAACAATACCAATATGAATGATTTTTTATTAGGTATTCAGTTGTTAATGGCTAAATTTTTTGACCAATATAATGTAATAAGAAATTTTAAAAATTATTTAGTAGATAAATACTATTCAGATCATATAGACTAATGAGATATTTAAATACATATAATGAGCGAGTTGATTATTTGGATAGATATAATCAAATGCAAATGGATATAATTAAAATGAAGGGTGAATATACTAAAAATATAGAAAATTGTATATTATACTTAACAGATTCATCAGAAGATTATGAGGTTGGATTAGCAGATCACGATTCAGATACAACATATGACGTATGGGTTCATTATAATGATACTTATATGTCTAATGAGTTATATGATGATATAGATAGAACAATTGCAAAACTTAAAGATGAATTGAAAGCCGAAGATTTTATTATTGCCATTACGGTAGCATCTGGTAAAAGAGAAGAAGGTGCATCTGCTAGATTTTATACTAGAGAATTTTTTTCTGGTAAAAATTGTTGGCTACTTGGGTGGTCAAATTCAAAAAACACTAAATACTCTAAAGAGGTTAGATATGACATTAAAGATATAGAAGATGAGATAAAAGAAATACATATTAACTTTAAATGAGACACATAAAGCCATATAATGAAGTAGTTAAATATTTAGATGATGTTGAATCTATTAAAGTGTCCTATACTAAACAGATAGAAGATTGTATTTTGTATATAAGTGATTTAATGGATGATTATTCTATTAAATTATCTTTGATTACTAATGTAAGTAGAAGAGTAGAACCATTTAGAGTAACATTAAATTCATCTGGTATATCAATGACAGAATACGAAGATGTTATGGATGCATTACATAAAACTATAGATAAGTTAAAAAATGATTTGGGTGCTGGTGATTTTATAATTGAATTAGAATCAAATTATAATGGTAAGAATTCAAACTTCGGTGGATTACAATTTGTGAGGATTGTTGATACATCATTAGATGGTATGCATGATATATATGGGTTATCTGGTGATTTAGTAAAAATAACTATTATGTTTAAATGAAATACTTAAAAACATATAATGAACAGGTTGACTTTGTAAAGAAGTATGATGATTTAGATAACCAAATATATTATCTAGAAAAGGAATATGTGGATAAAGTAAAATCTTGTATTATATATCTATCTGATTTATTTAAATGTGATATAACAATACCAAGTAAAAGTAACGGATTGTATTTTGGAATATCATTTAGCGCAGAAGGATATGATGATATAAATGAACTTGTAGATTTAGTAAAACGTTCTTGTCAAAGACTATCAGATGATTTGAATGCTGAGGATTTTAGTTTTTCTTTTGGTATTAAAGAAACAGAGACTTCATCTAACAACTATTCATTCGATAATATTGAAGAGCTTGATCAACTATTGAAAGTAAATCAAATATCGAAGTTAAATAATCCTATAACAAAAATAAGAATCTATTTTAAATGAGATATTTAAAAACATATAACGAACAAACAAAATATGTAGAGGATATTCTTAAATTCAGAAAAGAATTTGATGTTCAAGCATTGCAATATATATCCAAAATAGAAGATTGTGTTTTGTATTTAACAGATATATGTAAAACATATGAAATTGAACCACCAAGTTTAGAGGAGGAACAACCATATTTTCATGTTAATCTTTATTTTGATAGAGGCACTTTGGAGATAGATGATGAGTTAGTTAGTAATGTGGAAAGATCAATATCTAAATTAAAGTCCGATATAAATGCGGATGATTTTACAGTAGCAATAGAATTGAATACAGATAAGGAGACAACATATCATCAATATTTCGATACACCACACGGAACTAATACTATTAGTGATATATCTAAGCTAGTGGGTGAGATAACATTAATATCTATTTCATTTAAATAATATATACATTATGAAGCTTAGAAAATTCAATGAACATAGTGATTATTTAGATAAGATTAAAGATTTCGATAATCAAATATCTAAAATAAAAGATGAAAAGTCTGAAACTGCTTTAGAATATAAATCAAAAATAAGAAATTGTGCACAATACATATTTGATATGTTAGATATTGCTCATGGTGGTGAAGATTATGCTATTTCATTACCAAATGAAACCGAAACAGAATCTTTTTGGCTAGAATTTTATATCAATGAGATAAATAATAGAGATGTGGATAACTTTATAGATGTAATAGAAAGAACAATATCTATGCTAGAATACGAATTAAATGCGGAAGATTTTGAGGTAATTATACCAATTAAACATAAAGGAACCATTAGAAAGGGTACTGAAAGAGGATTTAAAAAGCACGACGTTCCAAATATCAAAGAAATAATAAGTAATCTTTATGGTGAGGAGTATTCATTTGATGAATTTTATATAGAATTTAAGTAATATTTCTTTACTTTTCTTGATAAATGAAGATTTCCAGAAAACTTTTTTAATATATACTATATATTATCAAATATATTAAGAACAAAAATTAGTAAACGCCAATGTCATTAAAGAAATTCTCACAAATGAGAGATGATAAATCTAAGAAGAATGAAAAGATAGAGCCAAGTGGAAAAGCTCCTAAGAAGTATATTGGTGCATCATCAGAATATGAAGATATTACTAATCAAGAAATTCTTGCAAAAGAGTTCACTAAAAGAACTGCAGATGAAGAAACAAATATTAAGTCTACTAAGAAAGAATCTACATTAAAAGATAAGAAATTACAACCAAATGAAGATTCTATTTATGATACACCAGAAGATAAAAAGAAAAAACCATCTAAAGGTATTGTTAATTTAGATGAAAAGAAAGAAGTTGAGTTTTATGGTAAGATTGCTAAGTTCCCTAAGAATACTAAAGCTTCTAAAGCTTATAACTTCTTAGAGAATGTTAAATGTAGTAAAAGTAGTATTTGGTATTTTATAATCGAGAAACAAGATAATGAATTACAAATGGTTAAGTATAACCAAAAAATGGGTGTTAATTTAACACAATTCGTTAATGAGTTAAAATCATATTATATTAATAAATATGCATCTCGTCCAGACCTTATAAAAATATTTGAAAAAATGGAGGTTGTTGGTGAGGATAAATTCTCTGTTATTAAAAACATACCAAACCTAATGGTTGATAATAAAAAAGTTATAACTAAGATAACAGAAGATTTGACAAAACTTTTAAGTAAGTAATGAAAAAGACTTGTTCGGTTTGTAATACTGAGAAAGATATAGAATTTTTTTATAAACGTAAGGATAATATAGATGGATATAGAAATAATTGTAAGGACTGCCATAATAGTGTAACAAAAATCTCTAATATTAAATTTAGAAGTAAAGAATCATCTAAAATTAAGCAAATTGAATATAATAAAAAATATTGGTTAGATAATAAAGAAACACTTATAGTTCTTAATAAAAAGAAATATGATAAGAATCGAAATAAGTATCTTGAAAATAAAAAGAAATATTATAAAGAAAATAAAGAGGAAATTCTTATAAAGAATATAACATACTAAAGAAAGACTCAAGAAAGATAATTTGTTTCGATTTAAACATAATGTTAGATCTCTAATAAGAAAATCTGTTGAATTTAAAGGATATAAGAAAAATTCAAAAACAGAAAATATCATTGGATTATCTATCACTAAATGAAGAAGAAATAATTAAACTAAATCACTATACAAATCTACAACCTTTATGTAGTAAAACTAATAGAGATATAAAGAAAAATAAGATGCTTTAGACCAAGTATCCATCTGAAAAGATAGATACAACGAGAAAGAGAGTTACCGTTTGGCTCTCTTTTTTTGTGCATATACATTTTGTAATATGAAAATAATTTCGTATCTTTATTATATGAAATTATTTAACTATATTAAAAATAATCAGTGGGTTAAATCAATAATCAATCTACATTTAACCACAAATGAATCAATCAATCTACCTTACCACAATCTATACCATACATTAGTTGTATCTAATTCTGTTTTAGAAGCTTGTCAATTCTATAATATTTCTAAAGAAGAAACTGATGCTTCTGTATGTGCTGGGTTATTCCATGACTTTAATCACTCCGGAGGTAAACAAACCGATACTTGGAATGTTAATACCGCAATAGAAGCCTATAATAAGTGGAATTCACAAACAAATAAATTCAAAGATAATTTAGTAGAGAGTCTTATATTATCAACTAAATATCCTTATGAAAAAGAACAATCAGAACTAACCTTACTTGAATGTATAATGAGAGATGCTGATATGTCTCAGTTACTACAAACTAATCGTATTCAACAAAACTATTTAGGTGTTGGTAAAGAATTTGGATTAAATGCTAGACAATCTATAGAAGGAACTATTAAGTTTATTCAAACAGTTGTTCCTAATACCGTTTGGTTTAAAATGAAATGGGATAGTGAGAAACCAATTATTGAAGAAGAGTTAAATCTATTACTTGATTGTTATACGAATTTGTAGTATGTGTTAAATCCATAATTACTATGTTCAAACTCTAATAAAATGTGTTTTTTTACAGACTCTTCATCAAATTCTTCATCATAGAAATCAAATAGTCTATTTAAGTTTATTAGATCAATCTCATAATATCCAATATGATCAGTTGGTTGTATTACTTCAAACTCATCTAATCTTTCTATTATATTTAGATATACTTCATTTTCTACATCATCCTGTCCCTTTTTATATCCTATGTTTAGTATAAGTAGAGAATATATTAATGTATCAATTGGATTCTCGCCAATACCACCATCCTCTCTATCCATATCAATTTTATTTGCCATATCTATACTGATATTCGCAATACAATTATTCTCCACTTCAATATAATTAAACTCAACATCTTTCAACTCATCTAGTGTTTGAATTAAATTATTTTGTATATAGTAAATACCACCAACAAATTTTGGACCATTTATTAAGCTTTCTAATTCGTTTGAATCACATCTAAAATCCCCATTTACATATTGTGGGCAACCATCTAATGTAGTTAGTTGATTGGAACTACAATTAAAATTACCTTCGACTCTATTAAACCTCAATGGAAGTTCAGTTAGGGAACAATCAGATATATCAACATCACCATTAGTAACATCAATAGTAAAGTCATCGTTTATTATGTAATTCTTTATTCTGTATATGGTACATAGTTGTATAATTGATCTTTCCTCTGGTGTGAATATTCTATAATTACTTTGTGTTGTATTTAATTTCCCATTTGATACAGATATTCTTTCCGATTCAAATAATTTATATCCCTTTATGAACTTCATACCAATATATATTATTTGTACAATTCTGATTTATCGGTTGTTATTAAATTTCCATTCTCAATAGCAAATAATACCATACCTGTTTCCTTATCATACGCAAACTGAGTTATTCCTCGTTCTAAGTAATTATCAAATGAGTGATTATTATTTTTATGGCACTCATTCAATAGTTTAGTTCTAATTTCATCCTTTGATAAATCAACTATAACAACCTCCTTTGGTGTCATCCACTTAGTAATTAAGCTTTCTATTAGTTTTGATTGGTTTAGATTTAATCTATTTATTGTATCTTTAAATTTTGAATATGTAGTATCATCTATACTAAATGTTCTGGTAGTTCTCTTTTTCATATTTGACAAATTTGACATTTTATTTTTAATATATATTAAAAATAAAATGTCCTATATGATTATATCAAAATATGTTCAGGTAAAGCCTAATGGTAGATGTATAAAACGATATGTGGAGTTGGGTTATTTGATAAAAGTAAATGAAACAATTAACATTGAGGTTAATGATTTACCAAAATCATCACATATTAGAATTGATGTAATGTGTGATATTTGTGGAATAATAAAAAATACACCATATAGAAGTTATATACTTAGTGTAGAAAGAGGAGGATTTTATGCGTGTTCCCAAAAATGCTCACATACTAAAGTAAAAGAAACAACGTTAGAACTATATGGTGTTGGTATGCCTTCTGTAGTAGATAAAAGACGAAAAACAACAAATGAAAGATATGGTGTGGATAACGCATACAAATTAAAAGAGTTTCAAGAAAAGGCAAAGAAAACAAAATTAAACCTATATGGGGATGAGTATTATTCAAATTCTGAAAAACACAAGGAAACAATACTTACTAAGTATGGTGTTAAAAACATATCAGAGATTGAATTTGTTAAAGAACAAAGAAAAAAAACCTGTATGAAAAATTATGGAGTTGAAAATCCACTACAAAATATTGATATACATAGAAAACAGTTAGTAAATTCTGGGAAATTAAAACACTATAAGAATTACACATACCGAAGTACATACGAATTAGACTTTATTAAACTATGTGAATCTCTAAATATCAGTTTGTGTCAAGATATTGTCGTAAAATATTTTTTTAATGATAAACATAGAAGATATTATCCAGACTTTTATATAAAGGAATTCAATTTATTATGTGAAATAAAATCAAGTTGGACATATAACTCATCATTGGAACAGAATTTAGTAAAAGAACAATCTTGTTTATCAAATAACTATAATTATATATTTATAATTGATAAGAATTATGATGAGTTTATAGAAAAAATAAAGACCTACAATTTGTAGGTCTTTATTAATCAGTAAATGATTGATTTATTTCACCTCTTCGGCGGAGGTAAATCCTTGATCCTCATTTTCATTAGTTTGTGAATATAACTTAGTAGCTATTTCCCCAAATGTTTTGTTTAAATCCTCAGTTAAAGAATCAAAACTATCAACCTCTTTTTTATCAAATGCTTCTTTCAAAGGATTTAATTTAGATTCGATTAATGTTCTATCTTCTTCTGATAATTTATCTCCCAACTCTTTAATTTGTTTCTCTGTTTGGAAAATCAATGAATCAACAGAGTTGATTTTTTGAATTCTTTCCATCTCCGCTTTATCTGCTTCTTCATTAGCTGCTGCTTCTGTTTTCATTCTTTCGATTTCTTCTTTTGATAAAGATGTAGAACCCTCAATACGAATATTAGATTCTTTTCCAGTAGCTTCATCTTTAGCAGTTACAGACAAGATACCATTTGAATCCACGTCAAAAGATACTTTAATTTTTGGAACACCTCTAGGAGCTGACATAATATCACCTAATACAAATGTACCAACCATTTTATTATCTTTTGCTAAAGCTCTTTCACCTTGGAAGATTTTAATATCTACAGATGTTTGTCCATCAGATGCAGTTGAGAAGGTTTCCTCTTTTTTACATGGGATTGTAGTATTTGATTCTACCATCTTTGTAAATACACCACCCATTGTTTCGATACCTAATGTGATGGGAAGAACGTCTAATAATAAAACATCTTTAACATCACCAGAAATAACACCACCTTGTACAGTTGCTCCAGATGATACACAAGTATCGGGGTTTAAAGATTTATTTGGTTTTTTACCAAATAATTCCTCTGTTTTTTCTTGGACTAATGGAATACGAGTAGATCCACCAACTAATAATACATCAGAAATATCATTCATTGATAATCCAGACTTATCCATTGCTGATTTAGCAATCTTCATAGCTTTATCAACTAAATCCTCAGTCAATTGATTAAACTTAGCTCTTGTTAATGTTTTAACTAAATGTTTTGGTTGATTATCAATTGATGTAATATATGGTAAGTTAATATCTGTTGTTACTGTTGCTGATAATTCGATTTTTGCTTTTTCTGCAGCTTCCCATAAACGTTGGAATGCCATTGGATCTTTTCTTAAATCAACCTTCTCGTCTTTTAAGAATTCATCAGCAATCCAGTTTACGATTTTCTCATCGAATAACGAACCACCTAAATCTAAATCTCCATCAGTTGATAAGATCTCAAATACCCCATCACCAACATCAACTACTGATAAGTCATATGTTTGACCACCAAAGTCTAATACTGCATATTTTTTATTTGAATTTGCATCAACGTTTAATACTGCTGCTGTAGGTTCAGAGATAACTCTTTCAACTTTTAATCCAGCGATTTCACCAGCTAATTTTGTTGATTGTCTCTCATCAGAGTTAAAATGAGCCGGAACCGTAATGATAGCACGCTCTACTTCTTGTCCTAAGAATTCTTCTGCGGTCTTTTTCATTTTTTGAAGAATCATTGCTGAAATTTCTTCTGGTGAATAAACTTTACCATTTACTTCAACTGCTGCTCTTCCTTTAGAGTTAACAATTTTATATGGTCGTTTTAAATGTTTAACTTGGTCATAAGATTTACCCATTAAACGTTTAATATTAAAAATTGTTCCTTCTGGGTTAAGAGCTGCTTGTCTTTTTGCTGGTTCACCAATTTTAACTTCACCATCTTTACCAAAAGATACATAGGATGGGGTAGTTAAGCTTCCTTCCGAATTTGGAATAATTTTAATTTCTGATCCTTCATAAACAGATACACAGCTATTGTAGCTGCCTAGGTCAATTCCGATTATTTTTTTACTTTTTGCCATAATTTATTTTTATTTTGAAATTTTATTGTCAAATATCGTGCCAAAAATTTATTTGTCAGTATTTATATCATAAATATGATTTATAGAGGAAAAAGTTTAATATATATGAAAAACAAACTACAAAAATGTCGGATAGAGAGGTAATTAATTTAATGGATGAGTGTAAGCGTCGGAAATTCTATATAGAAAAATATTACAATGATATTTATTTGAGGGTTGAAGAGTATAATAAAAAATATAATATTACAAATTATAGTGAATTGTTATATAATTATGTGAATAATTTGGGTGGATATTGTAAATGTAAACAATGTGATAATAATACTAAATTTATATCTTATACAAAGGGATATAGAGTATATTGCTCTAGTAAGTGTTCGAATAATGATATTGAAATTATAAAATTAAATAGAGAAAAATATGTAAATACTTGTTTGAAGAAGTATGGTGTGGAAAATACAATGTTGGTAAAGGAGGTTAGAGAAAAATCAAAAAAAACGAATTTAGAGAAATATGGTGTGGAAAATTATGTTCAAAGTATTGAATTCAAAGAAAAACTAAAATCGAGCAATTTGGAAAAATACGGTGTAGAACATTATCAGCAAAGTGATGATTTTAAAGAAAAGTCAAAACAAACTAATTTAGAAAAGTATGGTGTGGAACATCATACAAAAACAGATGAGTATAAGGAAAAGATGAGAATACTAAATTTAGAAAAGTATGGTGTGGATCATCATACAAAAACAGATGAGTATAAGGAAAAATATAAAGAATATTTAAAAAGTGATGATTTTTTAAATACAAGGGAAAAAATTAAACAATCAAAACGAAATTCTATTATAGAAATGTATAAAAATTATAATGATGACTATGAATTTATATCAATAAATGGTCAAGAATTATGTTTAAAATGTTTAAAGTGTAATAGAGAATTTATAATATCGAAACAGTTATATTATCTAAGAACTAAAGCTAATTCAGTTTGTTGTACATTTTGCAGCCCTAAAAATGGCAGTAACATTTCAAAGGGAGAAAAAGAAGTATTAGAATATATAAAATCAATATATGACGGTGATATATATGAAAATTTCGTAATTGATAATTATGAAATAGATATTTATTTGCCAAGTCTTGGATTTGGAATTGAATATAATGGTTTATATTGGCATAGTGAATTTAATAAACCAAAGAATTATCATTTAGATAAAAAGAATTTCTTTAAGTCAAAAAGTATATCAATTTTTAATATATGGGAAGATGATTGGATGTATAAGACCGATATATTAAAATCAATGATTTCTAATAAAATTGGTAAGACAGAATATAAAATTTATGCTAGAAAATGTAAAATTTCACCTGTTTCTAATTCTGAATATAAAAAATTTCTAGAAGATAATCATTTACAGGGATATGTTCCATCTAAGGTAAAAATAGGATTATTCTATAATAATGAATTGGTTAGTTTAATTACATTTGGTGGATTAAGAAAATCTCTTGGACAAAATTCAATTGAGGGGTATTGGGAATTATTAAGATTTTGTAATAAAATAGGATATTCTGTTATTGGTGGTACATCTAAATTGATGAAACATTTTATCAATGAATATAGTCCAAAGCAAATAATCAGCTACTGTGATAACTCCAGAAGTGATGGTAATTTATATCGAAAGATTGGATTTGAATATGCTGGGGAAACACCAATAAATTACTACTGGTGTAAAAAATATATTAAACATAGTAGATTTTCATTTAGAAAAGATGTTTTAGTTAAAAATGGGTCTGATCCAAATAAAACAGAAGTGGAAATAATGCATGATATGAAATATTATAGAGTATATGATTGCGGTAGCATAAAATTTATAATGTATTTATCTTAACCCAATCTTTAGTATAGTGGTTTTACAAATTTTTTAGAATATGTCAAGATTGTATTAGTTTATGACATTTTTTCCACGTATATTTTTTAATATATAAATTATGAAAAATATCAACACATATAATGAGTATATCGCTGAAAAATATGGTAAAAATATTTTAATAGCACTAGCTTCATTGTTTACTATAGGGATTAATAAATCACAAGCTCAAGATATAGAAAAAGATCAAGTTAAATTATCTATAGTAAATTCGATTATAAATTTTAATAAGTCGAGTGATAAAAATATAACCAAATTAGATTTACCAAAAGAGGTTAAAAATCCAGATGACTTTATTCATAACTATTTAGAAATACAACCAGATCACACTATAGTTGTTAAACCAAAATTTATAAGTGATGATTTGAAATTGAATATAAATGCTCCTTTATATTCAAATAATAAACTTTATCCAAAATTAGATCAAGTTGGAGTTACTTATACAATTAAGTTTTAATATGAAAAAGGAAGAAATACTAGGTACTTGGAAAGTATATATGTCGGAACATGATGGTGATAAGTCATTATATATGGGTGCATATACACTAAATATTTTACCTGATGGTAAGTATTCTGAGTCATCAACCGGTTTTCCTTTATCTGTTGGTAACTGGGAATTTGACTCTAAAAAGAATACATTAACTTTAGTACCAGATGATTCTATAATAGAAAAACTTAATCACCCCTTATTATCTAAAGCTAAATTTGTTTTAGGATATACTAAAATATGGGAAATATCAATAAGTGATAATTTAATGAGTGCTTCTAGACTTAATACAAGTGACTGTGATGAATATAATAATGTTCATAAAATGGTTATGCAAAGAATGTAATATTTACAATTAATATATATCCATATGAAATATATTAAGAAATATGAATCTTTTTGGGGTCTTTTTGGTGGTGTTTTTTTAGGAACATTTATAGCTAAAGAGATGTATAAATACCTTAGAAACAATAAGGATAAGAAATTTGTATTTTACATTTTAAAAAATATGAGAACAGAAGATGGTGAATCTCTTTCTAAATTAACAGAAGATGGTGATATAATAAAAATATCCAATGACAAAATATCTTTAGAACTTAATAAAAAAGAGAAAACATTATCATATATATTTGGTCGTGTATATACACATGAGATTAAAGTAAATCTTACTAATAAAGACTATAAATATATCAATGAGTGTTTCTCATTTGCATCTGGTGTATTTAAAGAGGTTTCCTATTCGTATCAAGAATTGGTTGATATGGATTATAGTGTTTTTGTTTATGATTATGATTTTATAAATAAGAAAATTAGAATATCTATAAAGAATAATAGAGAAGATATAGATCTTAATTTAGTTTATGACTGTATTGACAAATTTACAATAATGTATGATGTTGTTTTGGTTAAGAGTAATGAGAATAATTCTGTATATAAGGAAAATGATGAGTATAAATTAAATAGAGATACTGATTCTAAATTAACTGAGGTAAAAGCAACATTTAAATATAATAAAAGAGACTAATGAAACATATTAAAAAATATAATGAGTCTATTAAGAAAAAAGACATACAAGAAACTATAGATGAGAATTAGATAAGAGAAAATATTTTAAAGATAATCCAGAACTTGAAAGTGATTTAAATAAATTACTTTCTAAGTATAATGAATTAAGTGAAATTGCTAGTCAACTTATAAAGAAATATAGAAAATACTCTGATAATAATTATGAGTTTAAAAAAGGATTGGATTATGCTACAGAATCCGAGGATAGTTTAATTAATATATTTGGATACTATGAACATGATGATGATGGTACTGGACACATAGGTCCAGACAAATCATTAGATAAATACATTAACAAGACATCAAATAAGAAAAAGAAATAAACATTTCTATTCTTTTTCATAAAACGTATCATGGCATTATTGACAAAAGAATACGTTGAGGGAAAATTAATTGAGGTACTTAAAAAGGTACATACAAATCCAGTAAAATGGAAGGTAAGACACTATAGAGATAGATTTAATTTTTCATGTGTATATTGTGGAGACTCTGAAAAAGACCCAACAAACTTCAGGGGAAATATTAAATTTGATAACAATCAATATAAATGTTTTAACTGTTTTAAAAATTCAAACTTCTTAAAAATTTGTAGAGACTTTAGTGTTGATATTGATGTTGATATACGTATTGAATTAAGTAATGCTGAGTCAAATCACAAAATTGACTATAAAAAGAAGTCAGATTCTATAGTATATACACATTTAGATAAACTAATTGACTTTAGTAAGTTTTCTGACTTCTTAAATACCGGAGAACATTTTATAACAAACTTTTCGCCAGTTAAAGAAAATGGGATAATTGATTTATACTTAAATAGTAGAGGTATTACAAAATCAATGAGAGAGAATATATATGAAGCAGTTAATTGGAAAAATGCTGATTATAAAGAGCCAGTAATTTGTATCTTAAATAGAAGAGATGATAAATTACTAGGTATGCAAATAAGAAATCTTAAAGATGGTAAGTATCGTTCATTTAAGATATTCAATTATGAGACAATACATAAATGGTTAAACCCAGAAGAATCATATTTAGAACAAGATGAATATGATGCGTATAATAAATTATCATATTACTTCAATATTTTAAATATATCATTTGATGATACAATCTCTATATTTGAGGGTTACTTAGATTCTATCTTTTATCCAAATTCTATAGGAGTTACAGGTGTTAATACACCAACAGATTTCTTTGAGAATAATTCATTGGATATTCAATTTTTCTATGATAATGATGATACTGGATATATAAAATCCGAAGATAAAATTAAATCCGGATTCAAAGTCTTTTTATGGAAGAAGTTATTTGATGATTTGTGTTTAGATAAGTCAGAACCATATAAATTTTTGAATAGATTACAGAAAATTAAAGATTTGAATAAGTTAGCCACTATATATCATAATCCATATAAAACATTAAAATTAAACCAATATTTTTCAAAAGATATATTAGATATTAAATGGTTACCAAAAATTAAGAAAACATACAAAGTAAGATAATGAAACCACACAGTTTAATGATGTCACATGGGTATAACCCAGATTGGTCAGAAGGATCAGTTAAAGTTCCTTTATTTCAAACATCAACATTCAAGTTCAGTTCGGCTGAAGATGGAGAAAACTTTTTTAAAAATGCCTATACCGGAGAAGGTAAGCCAGGTCTAATATATAGTCGATTAAATAATCCAAATATTGAGATACTAGAAAATAGAATATCTTTACTAGATGGATATGAAGATAGTGGAATATTTTGTTCTGGGATGGCATCCATTTCATCTGTATTTGTATCTTTTTTAAGACCAGGTGATTTTCTCTTATGTTCAAATCCAGTATATGGTGGTACAAATCATTTTATACAACATCAGTTAAAGGATATGGGTATAAATGTTTTATTCTTTAAATCATCACATTCTAAAGAAGATATATTTAATTTGTGTCGTCTAAATGATGCTCTTGATAAAGTTAGAATGATTTATATAGAAACACCAGCAAACCCAACTAATGACTTAATATCACTCAAAATGATTGATGAACTATCACATGAGTTATCTACTAGAAAGTGTATAACTGTTGTTGATAATACATATTTGGGTCCAATATTTCAAAGACCATTAGACTTTAATATGGATATGGTTGTTTATTCAGCTACTAAGTTCTTAGGAGGACATTCTGATTTAATTGCCGGATGTGTATCTGGTAGAAAAGAATTGATGTCTAAAGTAAAAGAAACGAGAACATTTTATGGAATGACAGCTGACCCACATACCTGTTGGTTATTACTTCGCTCATTAGAAACATTAAAGATTCGAATGGAGGCACAAGCCACTTCTGCTAAAGTTGTTGCTAAGTTTCTAAAAGATCACCCAAAAGTAACTAAAGTCCATTTCTTGGACTATTCAACAGGTAAACAAAAGGAAATATTCGAATCACAGTGTAAATCTGCTGGTTCTATGATTTCATTTGAGATAGGAACCACAAAAGAAGAGTCATTTAAATTTCTAAATGAATTAAAGTTAATAACATTAGCTGTATCTCTTGGATCAACTGAAAGCTTAATTCAACATCCGTTTTATATGACACATTATTCTATGGATGAAAGAACTAAAGGTATTTTGGGAATTAAAGAAAATTTAGTTAGACTGTCTGTTGGATTGGAAGATACCGAAGATTTAATTAATGATATGAATAATTCCCTTAATAAGATATGAAGAAATGTAAGTGTATTAAAGAATCCAATTGGTTTTTAATAGATGATTCTTTCGATGGTCAGTCAAAGGGTGGTAAGTTTTCCTTTATTGAAGGTGAACAATATGACTTTTATATAGATAATAGTTGGTGTAAGTCATATGTGGTATCACATGATATGTCATCTATTGGATTAGATGAAAAAAAGTTTATCAAACATTTTGAAATAATAAATTAATATGATAGTATTTTCAATAAGAAGCGACAACACACCATTAGAATATAATCTAAGATTAGATTTTAATAATGTTTATGATTTAGATGATTGGTTATACACTAATGGAAATAATTATTATAAGATAGTTGAACAATATAATTCTATTGACGGTGGTTCTAATACAACTAATGCGTGGGAGTATTATGATATGTCTGATAATGAATTAAATGAGCTAAATCAAAAATTAACAGCTTACTTTAATAAACACAATAAGCTTATTTAATGTGAATTTAATGAAGAACCAATTGCTTCTATAAGTGGAACAATAATATAATTCCATACAATTCTACCTATATTTATAATTATTTTCATAAAGTAAAGATACAAAAAACCTCATATAATATGAGGGTTTTAATTTTTTTTCAATCTGTATTTTTTATTATCAGATAGAGTTACTGTAAATTCTTTATTATGTTTGTTCTCTTCTATTGCATTTGCTAATGCATCCGCATCATCACTATTGGATAATATCTTTCTCAACTCCTTTGAATTAACATACTCATTTGGTAGTTCCCCAAACAAACTATTCCATAAAATCTTTAACATAATTGAAAGTCTATTGTTTTTCTATCAAGGTCTACATTTGCTACTCTAACCATAACAACATCACCTAATTTTAATTCATATTTACCATCTACAACCATATAGTTTTCTGAATCAATATAAGTATCTTCACCAAGAGCATTTTCTAAATCAGATACTCTAATCATGCCCTCGCACTTATTATCAAGTAACTCAACATAAATACCCCAATCAGTTACCCCAGATATAATACCCGCAAACTCTTGACCAATCTTATCTTGTAGGAATTCAGTTTGTTTATATTTAATAGAATCTCGTTGTGCTTTAGCAGATAAATTCTCCATTTTATTTATATGATTACATAGCTTATCCATTTCTGTAATTTCATAGGATATGTTTGTTTTTTCTAAATATCTTGTAAGAACTCTATGCAGGATAACATCAGCAAATCTTCTTATTGGACTAGTAAAGTGACTATAGAAATCAAATTCTAGACCATAGTGACCTATATTTTTATAATCATAGTATGCTTTAGACATTGAACGAGTGACCAATGTAGAAATCATAGTTTCTTCTGGTTTCCCTATTATGTCTTGCATTAACTTATTCAATGATTGTTTAATATTTTCTTTAGTAACATCAATATCATAACCAAAATTCATAGATACATTCTTAACAGACATAATCTTTTCTTCACTAGGAGTATCGTGATTTCTATAAATAGATGGATATCCGGTATTTGAAAGTAGTTTAGATACTTCTTTATTAGCGAGTAACATAAACTCTTCTATTAATTTATTAGAATCCTTTTGTTGCTTGAAGTAAACATCTGTTGGTTTTCCCTTATCATCTAAGTTAAACCTAACCTCTGATGAATTTATATCAATTGAGTTTCTTTCCTTTCTTAATTCTTTAGCAATTAAATCTAATATAATTACTGCTTCGATTAAATTATCTTGTAGGTTCTTTGGTCGTTCTGTTAATCCGGACTCTTCTAATAATTCGGTAATTAAATCCAATCTTTCATTTCCATTACCATGAGTTTTAGTAAATTCTATAATAGATTGTGCCTGTTCATATGTAAATCTATGGTCTGAGTGTGTTACTGTTCTACCAAACCATTTATTTAGAATCCTACCATTATTATTCATAGTTAGTACAACCGAATAAGTAAGCTTATCTTCATTTGGTCTTAAAGAACATAAACCATTTGATAATCTATGTGGAAGCATTGGAATACATCTATCTACTAAGTAAACAGATGTAGAACGATTGATAGCTTCTTTTTCAAGTTCACTACCTGGTTTGATATAGTGAGATACATCCGCTATGTGAATACCAATCTCAAATGTATTATAACTAAGTCTTTTGAATGATAGAGCATCATCAAAGTCTTTTGCATCTTTTGGATCTATTGTAAATGTCAATATATCTCTCATATCTCTACGTTTAGAAACTTCTTCATCTGTTATTTCTGTAGATATATTATTTGCTTCTTCTTCAACTTGTGGTGGAAAGTCTATTGGTAGGTTATATTCATACATAATAGAATTCATCTCTGTATTATTATCACCTGATTCTCCTAGTATTTTAATAATTTGTCCATATGGTGATGATGTCCCAGGCTTCCATTTTTTAAACTTAACAATAACAATTTGATTGTTCTTTGCATTTTTAGTGTATTCTTCTGGAATTAAAAAGTCAACGTGTGATTTCCTATTTGGTATTACGAATGTAATATTTTTATTTCTATGTACTCTACCTATAAAATCAGTTTGATTTCTTTCGATTACTTCCTCTACTTTTCCTTCAAATCTACCATTCCTTTTGAAGGTTGATATTTTAACAATATCATCGTTTAGTGCGTTTAATGTGTTTTTTCTGTGAACAAATATTTCATGTTCTTCTATTTTTACATAAGAATCTCCTGATTTTGTAAATTGGATTTTTCCTATATTGTTTAATTCATTCATATTTTTACTAATTTAATTGCCCAATTTGGTTTTTTATTCTCAAAGAAATTAACCAAATTTTTTTCTGCTTTGGGTACTCTATATACGAAGCTTTCGGATATAATATGATATTCTAACCCTGTTTTTTCTGATACCATATCCATGCAAATATCAAATGCATTTTCTAATCCTTTCTTTTTATAAGGTACTCTTTTTCTTTTAAGTGGATTCATGTATTTTATAGATACTGTTTTGTAGTCCTCTATAGAGAATGCATTAAACATTTCTATTTGAAATTTACAGTGCTCTAATGATCTCTTCCACATAACTTGATAAAACTCATCTTCTGATAGTTTTTTATCTTGTAGTTTCTTAAATCTTATGTCAAATTTATATATGTTATAATTTTTATTATCTGTCATATTGTATTATTAATATAATCTCATTTTTGTTTATTCTAATCCAGTGCAAACTTAGACTTAAACCTATCGAAGTCTTTACCCATAAAGTCAAATAAACTATTTAAACTAATCATGTCAAAATCATTTTCCCGAAAGACATCAAATTCAAATAACCTATCTATAGTTTCGTTATATGATATTAGTAATTCATTGGATACATAACATATAGCATCATCAATTGGATTTGAGTTAAGATCAATTGTATGGTATGATGGGAGATACAATAGAGAACGTATATTATTGGAACGGGCATTGAAATGTCCTCTAATATACTTTGGACATCCCTTTAAAGTTGTGAGGTTATTAAACCCTATAAGGAAATCACCATATACATTGTTGAACACAATAGGTAATTCAGATAGTCTTTTATTAGTTAGATTTACGTTTCCATTTACGTCAATAGATAAATCATCATTTATAGTATAGTTTTCTATATTATATAAATGACAGATTTCTTCTATTCTCTCTTTAGGAGTCAGGTCCTTTATCATCTTCTTCAAATTTCTTAGACTTCATAAGTTTTTCAAGCTTTTCTAAGAGTAGTGTTACTAGTACAATACCTATTGTTATACCAATTGATAGTGAATATAATCCTGACCCAATTAGTACACCAATAGCTGACATACACCAAATGAATGCTGCGGTTGTATATCCAATAATTCTATTCTCCGAACGGTAAATTGCACCACCACCCAAGAAACCAATACCAGTGATTATTTGTCCAATAATACGTGTAGGATCTATATTTGGGTTTAGTTGTGCATAGTAAAAAGATGCTGATGTGAATAAAGTTACGCCTAAACAAATTAATAGATTTGACCTAATACCAGCCACTTTACCCTTCAATTCTCTTTCTACTCCAATTATCAATCCACAGATAAGAGATGTTAATAGTTTTGGTCCAAAATATTTAATTAATTCTAATGTTTCCATATTATTTATTTATCGTGTAGTTCGTGTTCTGTTTCCCATTCAACTCCATATCCGGAGAATATCTCATCAAATATACCCTTATAAGTATTAGATGCTGAAGATTTTGATTTACTCTTTTCTAATTTAATCAAATCTTCTAGTTTTCTCATATCATTTATTAATGTATCTAAGAAATTTGTTTTTCTAATATGATCTCCAGAATATGTCAATTGATTAAAATAATAATTTTTATCTTTCTCACACGATTTATAAAGACTAAATGATATATCTGTAAATGCTTCTGATTTGGTTAATTCATTAAACTTTGTTCTTACTTCTGATTCTTTTACTCTTTCCTCAAAAATAATATTATGCATCTTGGTTCTGAATGTTGCAACCCATTCTAATAAACTAATTAACTCATCTACTTTTTTATCACATTTTGCTTTTAGTGTTTTAGCTGTTCTTAAATCATCATTTTTTAATCTATGTATTGCTAATTTACATAGTGAAGATATTTCATTTTTAAACTGATTTATAATTGCTTTATCTTCTAGGATATTTAGAACATCAACTGGAACATTTTTCTTAAATGTTTCCATGTGTGTTGGGTTTATTTCTAAAAATGCTTTTGATGCGTTTCTATAAACTCTGTCAATTCTATCAAAATAAACTGAGCTTGGGTTTGAACAATTTAAATTAACAGTCGTTGATATACTAAGTAATTTACTAAATTCTGCAAATTTACCTGATAGAAATTTAGTATGTTCTCTTAATTTTCTTAATCGAATTTCGGTAATTTCAGTTGATGATATTAATTTTGTATCAATATATTCAGAAACTTTAAGAATTTCATCTTTTAATAATGTATCATTATATGGATATTTTTTAATATACAATGATTCTATACTACAAGACATTGAGTTTAATTTTGTTAATTCAAGTGTTATATCTTTTTTTAAGATGTCGTTTTTCTCACTCTTTAGTTCAAACATAATTGATATTGATAAGTATATTACGAAAAATATTATTATTAAAAATGCTGTCATTTAGTTATTTTTTAATGTGGACAGTAATGTATCATTTGCATCACGAACCTGCTTTGGTATGTTCATCGGTTCGTAGTTATGTATTTGGATATTAGCGAATTGGGCTTTTTCATAAATATCCATTTCTTTTGTTAAATCATATATTTTTGTGTTTGTTTTCTTAAATAAGAAATAATTTCTATCCTTAGCTGTTTGTGGTTTACAAAATACATTAATTATTTTATCAAACTTTTTATGCCAACGCATTTCAATAAGACAAGAACACTTAAATATGACATAAGGCTCATTTTTATTTTTATCTAAATAATTTTGCCATATGGTGAATAATTCCGATTCAATTAATGTTAATAATTGTCTCATTTTTGAATCAGTTGAAAAATATGATTTATTTATGTATAGATTTTCAACTGATTTATCCCCAAATTTTCTTTGAACCGCATATATAACCTCAATATTATAATTTAATAAATATTTAATAGCAATATCTGCATCAAATACCTTAATATTTTGATTACGAAACTCTTTTATAACAAAATTCTTACCTGAAAATTTTGAACCTGTTAAACCTACTTTAATCATGTTTAGTTAATAATAGACAAAGATAAGTATAATTTACAAAATAATAAAATTTTTAATCCATTAAATCCCAAACAATTTCTGGATCAAATTCCGGATCAGTTATCTTTAAATCATAATCAGTAAAATTAGAAAAATCTATAGCATCTGCATCTAATCTTCTTTGTATAGAATCATTAGTGTCATTTCTTTTAGTTAATCTCTCTACTAAAATATCTCTATCTATATCTAAATAAACTACAAAACATTTACTTCTATCTTCTTTAGACATTTGTTTTATTCCACCAACTGTTTTTATAAATACTTGAGATGAATCAAATTGTTCTCTTAAAGAACCATAGTACCAAACACCAGTTGTTGTAGTGAACTTCTCATATTCATGTAGGGAATTTTCCTTTATCATTTTCTCGAATAGTTCGGATGTAGTATAATTATATGTATATCCATTTACCTCACCTTCCCTTATTGGGCGTGTAGTTACTTTGATTTCTCGTTTTAATCCCTTGTCAGATATGTATTTAGCTAAGTAATCTTTACCAGATGAGCTACTACCAACAACAATTAATTTTTCTTTCTTCATTAAAAAGATTAATTTTTTTAATTATAAGGAATTTTTTCTTTTAGTTTTATTAGAATATTATGAAGTTTATTTGATAATATGATAATTGTTCTGTGTGTCTTAGTGAGTCATTATTTAAATAATATTCTAAGTCCTCTAATTCCTTTATATGGTCGTGATTATAACCAGTATTGTATTTACCCATTGAATATATATCCCTTAAAACTAAATTACATTCTGTATCAAAATATACCTTATCCTTAGATTTTTTAAATAATTCAAGTAATTCTTTAATATTCAAATTCTCTTTTTTAACAATAAGCTTATATAATAAATAGTTTTCTTTGATGTCGCTTTCAAGTGAACCCAATAGAGTAAGTTCATAATTATCACTTAAATATAATAATGAGTTATTTAGTTTATTTTCATACTCCTTAACTATACTTTTTTTATCCTCAGTATATTTCAAATTAAGATTAGTTATATCATCACTATAGGACTCATTAAATGATTTTAAATATTTCACTATTTCTTATTCTTTTTAGCAAATTCGGTGAATGATAATAAAGGTTTTTGTCCTTTCTTTTTTCTATCTTTGGAAATCTTCTTAAATAAATTACCAATACCTTGTTTCATTTGTGGCTTAAATAAGTTAACTCCAATATCACCAGAACCAGTTGTTCCTGTTGTTCCAGGGAGAGCTCCCGGTTGTGCTGACACAACAGATCC
>ENA-UOYA01001467-UOYA01001467.1-activated-sludge-metagenome-genome-assembly--contig:-NODE-1467-length-24954-cov-5.263344_pt1 | contig 24954 bp, 22 predicted proteins | sample MGYA00238163_ERZ764804 | MGnify/ENA primary metagenome ERZ764804 (study PRJEB28919, sample SAMN05720223) | activated sludge metagenome | isolation source: Anaerobic digester | place: Hong Kong... | reverse complement strand
GGTTCTGACATACTGTTCTCTCCAAAAATGATTGGCTGGATTTTATCATGGAACACCCGCCGGCCGTTTCATTGTTTGGAGAGCCCGCGCCGCGAGATCATTCAGCCAAATTTGCCACTATCCTTTACAATTAATCCAAATTTACGGAGGTCGAAATGACTGAAAAAGTGGAAATGTGGCGCCAGGAAATGAACAGCTACCGCATGAACAGCCTGGGCGAGATATTTAAAAATCCCAAACCGGTGATCGGCATGGTGCATCTGCCGCCACTGCCCGGTTCGCTGGGTTACACCGGATACGGCATGCAGCAGATCATCGATTTCGCCCTGCGCGACGCGCGCACCCTGGTGGAAGGCGGCGTGGATGGATTGATCGTGGAGAACATGTGGGATTTGCCCTTCGCGGTCGGCACGGATGTGGCGCCTGAGCAGATGTGCGCCCAGGCGGTGGCTGCCGCCGAGGTGGTCAAGGCGGTGAACGTGCCGGTGGGCATCAACGTGGTGCACAACGGCGGGCGGGTCTGCCTGGGCATCGCCATAGCCAGCGGCGCCAGTTTCATCCGCGTGTGCATGTTGACCGGCGCGGGCGTATGGGATACCGGCGAATTTGACCACGGCTGCGCGCGCGAATTGCTCGCGGCGCGCAAGGCGGCTCAGGCCGAAAACGTCAAGCTCTTTTGCGACGTGGATAAAAAACATTCCGTGCGTTTCCCGGGCATCGACCTGGCCACCCATATCGAATGGACCGAATTCTACCTAGCCGACGCGCTTATCATCTCCGGCCGCATGACCGGCGACGCACCCAGCGTGGACAAGGTGCGCCAGGCCAGGGAACTGGCCAAAGGCCGCCCGATCCTGATGGGCAGCGGCATGACCGAGTCTAACGTAGCCGAGTTCTTTAAATATGCCGATGGCTGCATCGTAGGCTTTGGCATGAAAGAAGAGGGACACCCCGAGAAACCGGTGGACATCGAAAAAGTAAAGCGCTTCATGGCAGCGGTGGAGACTGCACGATAATATGCAGCCGCTGACCTGCCTGGTGCTGGGTGACATCAACATCGATTTCAGCCTGCAAACGCCGCTTTATCCGCCGGAGGGCGGGCGCACGCACGCGGAACATGCCAATTTCCGCCTGGGTGGTTCCGGCTGCATGACCGCTATGACCCTCAGCCGTCTGGGATGCGCCACTGCGCTGGCGGGCAACCTGGGCAGCGACGTGCTGGGTGATTGGTCGCTTGGCCGCATCGCATCGACCGGAACGGACTGCCGTTTTATACGCCGGCTGGCCGATCAGCAGACCGGTTTTTTCATGCTGGTGGCCACGCCGGGCGGAAGCCAAACCACTTTTGGCAGCCGAGGCGCCAATGCCTTGCCGCTGCCGGCGGATGAGATCATCCCTGATTTGGCAAATTTCAAGCACCTGCATATATCGGGATACACGCTGGCCGGCGAGGATCAATTCCATGCTGTCCGGCGTATCCTTGGGCGCGCCCGGCAGGCTGGCCTCAGCGCCAGTCTCGACCCCGGAGTATGCAGCTCGGCCGAAGCGCGCGAAAAGATCCTGAGCCTCCTGCCGGATGTGAATTATCTGCTGCCGAACGAATTTGAATTGCGCCAGCTGGCCGGCGACCAGCCGCCGGATGCGCAAGTGGGCGCGCTGCTCGCGCTGGGCTGCGGGGCGTTGATCCTGAAAATGGGAGAACGCGGCAGCCGCTACACGGATGCCGGGCATTCGGTATCGCTGCCGGCCGTGCAGAACACGGCTGCTGCGGCGCTGGCCGCCACCGGCGCGGGGGATTGTTTCAACGCGGGCTTTCTGAAAGCCATCCTGACGGGTGCTTCCCCCGGTGAGGCGCTGCAGGCAGGCAATGAGATCGCCTTCCGCAAGATCACCAACCCCGGCGAGTTTCCTGGATAGCTGGTTTGTAAATCAACATCTATTTAAACTACGCCAATTTCTCTCTTTGGAGTTCTTGTATCCGTTCGTGCATGTGCTCGATCAATTGCGCGGTGGAATCGAGGATGTGGTCCGCCCCGGCGCGCAGCAGCTCGCGGCGCGTACCAAACCCGCATAACACACCCAGTGATTGCATACCCGCCAGCCGCGCAGCGCGGATATCCACGGTGGTGTCGCCCACCATCAGGCAATGTTCCGGTTTGATGTTCAATTTTTGTGCGGCATATAGCAGTGGTTCGGGAAAAGGTTTGGTATGTTCACAGGTTTGGGAGGTCACGATAACCCCGAAAAGCGGTTCGAGCCTGCATTGGCGCACGAATGCCAGGCTGCTTTCCTCGTCGCGCGCGCTGACGATGGCCAGCGGTAGACCGTTGGCCAATTCCCGCAGCATTTCCTCGACGCCCGGGATGATGCGATACTTGCGCAGTCGATTTTTCCGGTTGCGGGTCAGGCAGTTCATCCAGCGCATCATCAAACTGTCCAGAGACAACCGGTCAAAAAGGTTATAAAGGAAATTTCCGGGGGATTCCATTGCCATCACCAACCAACGGGCGAAAGCCTGGCGTTTACGCGGGGGCAGCATGAAGCGCAGCGGTTTCAGCCAGCCTTTTACTTTTTGGACCATTTGATCATCGGAATCGCTTAATGTGCCGTCGATGTCGAAGATGACCGCACGTACTCTGCTAAAATCCAGGCTGCCGGTTTCGCTCATGGCTTAATTATTCTGCACGGTTTCGATCGCCAGCCTGGCTTCTTCGTAATCCGGATGGATGCGCAAAGCGTCGCGGAAATATTTCAGCGCGGTGCCCTTGTCGCCCTGGCGGTAAAATGCCCAGCCGCGCCACAGCATGGCCTCTTCCGAAGTACGCGAAATTTCCAGTGCGTACTTGGTCAGTGTCAGTAGATCGTCGGTGCGCATCGAGTGGAAATAGGCGATGAACGGACCGAACTGGTAGCGCAGCATGCGCTGCGGCAGACCGAGTGTGCGGGCGGTATCGTAGGCGCTGGCGGCTTCGCTATACCGCTCGAAATAGGTGAGATTGGTGCCCAGGTTAAACCAGGCAAACGCGTTTTGCGGATCGTCCTGCGTCTCCTGCTCGGCCGCTTCCAGCGCGTGCTGGCGGTTGAGATCGTTATCCCAATCATCGCCCAGGATGCTCTGGATGACCGGTTCCATGTCCGGCGGGTACACCATGATATACACGCGGTTGAATGACTGCCATTTAGCGTTCAAATCGTCATACAGGATCTTTTGGTTGGGTCCCAGCTCGCTATCGTGCGCGGTGAAAACCTGATTGGCGTCGTCGTAGCCGGTGATCAACAGGTAATGGCCCGCCCATAAATCGTCTTCAGGCCAGTATTTCCGGTCGACCGTGAAAGATTCCTCGATCATCACCGGGATGCCGGCGGCCAGGATCTCTTTCAGGCGTTCCGGCGTGCCGCCCACGCGGAATTCCGCGTTCAACCAGCCGCTGTAATTGCGCACGTAGTACGTGATCTCATCCACGTTCACGTTGCGGTCGTCGGATTCGGGTTTGATGATTTTGGCGATGTCGTGCTGATTCCCGCTCCAACCGAAGAAGCGCAGGTAGAGCGCCAGGGTGGCCGGCCCGCAATTGTTCACGTCCTGCTTGTCGCGGGCTTCGTCATAAGCCGGCGGCGGAAGCTGGACCACGCCCGGGATGGGGGTGGGCACCAGGGTGGGCGTGGCGGTGCGCATGGGCGTTGGGCTGGGCAGTGGAGTCGGCGATGGTTCCGGCGAAGCTGTCGGCGGCCCTCCGGCAGATTGGACCTCGACAGCCGGTGTGGGCAGTTGCTCAGGCGTTGGCAGTTTGTGAGCCGGATTCAATAGCATGCGCACATAGGTGTACGCGATATCCAAACGCCAGCTTGCCCGGCGGTGAATGTAAGGAATTTGGTAAAGCAGCAGCCCTGCGATGACGAGAACCACGAAGGCTACCATGAAAACCCCAAACCGGCTTTTTTTCCGCCGGTAAGGCAAAAATTCGGGAATTGGCATGGCGCTATTGTACTATAAGGGTCGGCCTTTTCTAAATGCGATTATTATTGTCCGAATTGCTGATATAATCGCGGGCGTGAAATACCATATCTGGACCGAGGGCTGTCAGATGAACAGCGCCGATTCGCTGCGAGTTTCGGCTGCGCTGGAAGGGCTGGGTTACCAGGAGTGCCGCCAAGTGGAAGATGCCGACGTGATCGTGCTCAATACCTGCGTGGTGCGCCAGAGCGCCGAGGATAAAGCCGTTGGCCGATTATCCTCGTTGAAAAAACTGAAACAACAAAAGCCCGGCTTGTTGATCAATTTGATGGGCTGCCTGGTGGGCGTGGGGGGGCACGAGGCACTGCAGAAGCGCTTTCCGTACGTCGACGTTTTCTCCGGCCCCTCCGATCCATACCCATTAATCGAAAAAATCACCGGCCAGGGCCGCGAAACCGAAAAATCACGCCGGGCATATATCGACCATATTCTGGACGAGGAGTTTGCATACACGCTGCCGGAATCCTTCCATGGAAAACAAGTTTCAGCCATGCTGCCGGTGGTGTTCGGCTGCTCGCATGCTTGCAGTTACTGCGTGATCCCGCTCAAGCGCGGCCGTGAGATCAGCCGCCCGCCGCAGGAAATCCTTTCGGACGCGCGTTCGCTGGCGGCGCGGGGCGTAAAAGAAATCACCTTGCTGGGGCAAATTGTGGACCGTTACGGCCACGACCAACCCGGTTACCCATCGCTGAGCGATCTTTTGCGGGGCATTCATGAGATCGAGGGTCTGGAACGCATCCGCTTTCTGACCTCGCATCCCAATTACATGACCGAAGAGTTGCTGGATACGGTGGCTGCGCTTCCCAAGGTGATGCCGCATTTCGAACTGCCCATCCAGGCTGGCGATGACCGGGTGCTGGAAGCCATGCGGCGGGGTTACACAGCCGCCCAATATCTAAAGGTGGTGGAGCAGATCCGCAGTCGTTTCACCCAGGTTTCCATTGCCATTGACCTGATCGTGGGATTTCCGGGTGAAAGCGCAGAACAATTCCAGCGTTCGGTGGATATGCTCAACCTTGTGCGCCCCGATATGACGCACGTAGCGCGCTATTCCCCGCGCCCCGGAACGCTTTCCGCGCGCAGCATGCCCGACGATGTGCCGGACGGAGAAAAATGGCGCCGCTTCCGCGTGATCGAGAATTTGCAGGAACAGATCACGGCCGAAATCAACCAGACTTATTTGGGAAAATCCACGCCGGTTCTGTTTGAGGCCAAAGCGAAGAACCGCTGGCGCGGACGCACGCCCACCAACAAGCTGGTCTTTGTCGAAACGGATGAAAATCTGCTGGGCAAGGTCAGGGACGTGACGGTCACCTGGGCCGGCCCGTGGTCGATGCTCGCAACGGTGTAAAATAAGCGCGATTCATCCAACACTATGAAAATGTTCAAAACTGCTCTGATCCTGTTGGCTGTCGGCCTGGTGGGTTTGATCGGCTTTTACTTCCTGCGCATCGCTTTCCGGCCTGCGCGCTACCTGAAATTCTTTGAGTGGATGCGCGATCCACAGGCACACGCCGACTGGGCTATCCACACCGGCGAACGCTGCGGAGATGCGCCGTTCGTCATGCCCACCGACGGCCTGGTGGGATTCATCTGGGGGGATTCCTTTAAGATCGGCCATCGCCATCAAGGAATCGATATTTTTGCCGGCACCGAGGCAGGCCTTACACCGGTTTATGCCGCGTATGATGGATACCTGACCCGCGAAAAAGATTGGAAATCCAGCCTGATCATCCGCATTCCCAGCGATCCGCTGCAGCCCGGACGTCAGATTTGGACGTACTACACCCACATGGCGGACAAAGATGGCAACTCATTTATCTCGGAAGCGTTCCCGCCCGATACCCACGAGGTCTTCGTGGAAGCTGGCACACTGTTGGGTTATCAGGGCGATTTTTCGGGAACGCCCAACAATCCGGTGGGCGTGCATTTGCATTTTTCGGTGGTCAAGGACGATGGCAGTGGCAAATACCTGAATGAACTGGATATCGATAATACGCTTGACCCCTCGCCATATTTTGGGCTGCCGTTGAACAGCAAATCCAACACAGATACCGTGCCCGTTTGCCGGGAATCCGCAATACCGTAATCTTATATAATTTACATAAGGCTGGTACACGATGATCTCATACCGCGATATTGCCGTTGGATTGGAAAAGCTGGGCTTGAACCGCAGCACGCCTGTGCTGGCGCACGTTGCCGCGGCGCGGCTGGGCGAAATCCGCGGCGGAACTGATACCTTGCTGGGCGCCATTCTGGGCACTATCGACAACCTCATGATGCCCAGTTTTACTACTGCCACAATGGTTGTCCCGCTGGTTGGCCCTCCCGATAATTTCATCGAATACGGCAGCGCAAGTGCCGCCAACCTGAACGCGTCAATCTTCACCCGCGACCTGCCCGGCGATCAGCCGAACAACGAGGTGTCCGAATTGCTGCGCAAATATCCCGGTGTATACCGATCAGCGCACCCCATCCTGTCGTTCACCGGGCTGGGGCTGGATGCGGCCCTTGCCAGCCAGACGCCCCAGGATCCCTACGCGCCCATTCGCCGTTTGATGGAATTGAAAGGCTGGGTGGCGCTGCTCGGAGCCGAACCGGCGGAAAACTTCAGTCTGCATTACGCGGAACACCTGGCGAACCGCAAGCAGTTTGTCCGCTGGGCATTGACCGAAGACGGCATTGTGGAATGCCCGCACTTTCCGGGCTGTCCGGACGGTTTTCACAAGATCAATTATTACCTGCAGGACGAGCTGCGCGTGGTTACGGTAGGCGATTCGACCTGGTCGGCTGTACCGCTGGATGTTTTGGTCAATTCTGCCGTGGCTCTGATTCGCGATGATCCTTTCGCTTTGTTATGCAACAGCCTTTCCTGCCCGCGCTGCAACCTGGTGCGCAAATTAATCAAAAATCAGATCTCCCAAAACTGGCAGCCTGAGGATTAACAAGGTCTTTATGTTATACTCACAACCATCTCAACCAAATGATAGACAGATCAGGAAAGGGTTTGCATGAAAGAAATTGTTTCAGGTGTGGTGATTGAGACCGAATATGATGGGGTCACACTTGGAGCCATACAAACCTCGGCGGGCGTGATCATGATCGACGCGCCGATAAATGTGAAAGACGCCCAAGTCTGGCGGGCAAGCTGCGGTCACTCGGGTAACGGTTCGGATCGCCTGCTGGTGCTGCTGGATGAACATTACGATCGCTGTTTGGGTGCCCGAGCCTTGCGCTGCCCGATCATCGCTCACGAAAAAACTGCCCAGGCCATAACCGGGCGCAATTCCGCCGGAAAACCGCAGCCTTCTCATACTGGTTCGATCTGGGAATCTTTGAACGATGTGAACAGCGTACACTGGGCGCATCCCGAGATCACTTTCACCAACGAAATGAGCGTCAATTGGGAGGATGAACCGCTGCTACTGGAGCATCACCCTGGCCCGTCCAGAGGATCGATCTGGGCTGTTCTGCCTGAAAGAAAAATTGCTTTCGTTGGGGACACGCTGATGGTCAACCAACCGCCATTTTTGGCGACCGCCGATCTGGAAACCTGGGACGAGAGCCTGGAAATATTGAAGTCCGCCAGGTTCAAGGATTTTATCCTCATCAGCGGACGCGGTGAACTGGTTACCCGCGAAGACGCCAAAGAAATGCAGAAGTTCCTAAAAAAGGTGGATCACCTGGCCGAAAAGAATGCCGACAGCAAAAACGACCTGGACGAAATTGAGGCAGTCGGCGCATCCCTGGTGGAGGATTTTAAAGCACGCAATAAAGCGGAAATGGAAGTCTTCCGCGCTCGCCTGGCTTATGGTTTCAGCCAGTTATGTTTGAATTATTTATCCAAGAAGGTGCCGTAATCGTATGACCGGACAGGCCTTTCCGCTGGTGGAAGTCACCCGCGGTCCGATTGTTGAATCTGTTCACCATGGCAGTCTTGCTATCGCTCAACCGGATGGCAAGATTGTTTTTTCTGCCGGAGACATCGGCTGCCCGGTTTTCCTGCGTTCGGCATCCAAGCCCTTTCAGATTCTGGCTTTTCTTGAAGCTGGCGGCTGTGATCATTACGGATTGACCACGCAGGAAATTGCCGTCATGTGCGCTTCTCATTCGGGGACGGATGAGCACGTGCGAGTTCTGGAAAAACTGCAGGCGAAGATTGGCATCACTGAGAGCATGCTGCAATGCGGCGTCCATGCGCCATACCATAGCGCAACCGCGCGTGAAAAAGCCATGAAGGGGGAGGCATTCCATTCCAACCAGAATGATTGCTCCGGCAAGCACAGCGCCATGCTGGCTTTTGCCAAAATGATCGGCGCGCCCATGGATAATTACCTGGACCCGGCTCACCCGGTGCAGCAAGCCATGCTGCGGACTTTCGCGGAAATGTGCCGAGTTCCGGTCGATACCGTTGAACTGGGAACGGACGGTTGTTCGGCGCCGGTATTTGCCGCGCCGCTGGCGGCCAGCGCCGGCGCATACGCGCGTTTGTGCCAGCCGGAGACGCTGGCAGCCGCGCGCGCGCAAGCCTGCCGCCTGATCACCGGCGCCATGCAAAGACATCCTTTCATGATCGGCGGGCCGCAGCGCTTCGATACGGACGTGATGGGCGCGGCCGGCGATAGACTGGTGACCAAGATCGGGGCGGAAGGCTTTCACGGCATCGGCGTGATGCCCGGGAAAGCGGGCAGGTTTTCAACCAGCCTGGGGATTACTATCAAGATCAGCGACGGCGACTTGCTGCTGCGCGCCGGCTGCGTTGCGGCGCTGGCGGTTTTAAAGGAATTGAGCATTTTCATCGAAGATCCAGTCAGCGCTCTGGCGGAATACGACCGCCGGCCGGTGACGAACTGGCGCGGCACGGCGATTGGGGAAATAAGACCTACCCGCGAGCTGCTTCAGGCCTTGAAACAGGCGCTGGCATGAGTTCCGCCTCCGAACCACAGATAACTCTGGTAAATAAAGCGCAGGCCGTTTTCCGGCTGCTGGCTGATTTTTACGGAATCCCGGAGTGGCGCCAGCCGCTGCCGGCAATCGATGAATTGATCTCCACCATTCTTTCGCAAAATACCAACGACACCAACCGCGACGCGGCTTTCAATAACCTGAAAGCGCGCTTCAAAACCTGGGAGGAAGTGCGCGACGCGCCGTTGGAGGCAGTGCAGGCAGCCATTCGCACAGCCGGGCTGGCCAATCAGAAAGCCCCGCGCATGCAGACCATTTTGCGCCGCATCAGCGCGGAGCGCGGCAGCCTGGACCTGGATTTTTTGAAGCGGCTGGAGCGTGATGAAGCGCATGCCTGGTTGAGCCGCTTCAATGGGGTGGGGCCGAAAACGGCTGCCATTGTGCTGCAATTCTCGCTGGGCATCCCTGCTTTTCCGGTGGATACGCACGTGTATCGCGTCAGCGGTCGGCTGGGGCTGCGGCCGCAAAAAATGAATGTGGAAAAAGCCCACGCCTGGCTGGAGAAAGTTTTCACGCCGGATCAATACGGCCCCGGCCATCTCAACATCATCCGCCTGGGAAGAGAAATCTGCCATGCCCGCTCGCCGGAATGCGCTCGTTGTCCGCTGACATCGCTTTGCGATTATTTTCAGGGAACGAACCGCTAAATTTAATTCCTGTTTAGAACAGGAACCTGTTTTTTTTCTCTCCGTCTTAAGTCTGCCCCCAATTACCGCAATAGACTGATCCAAATTCAATCAAACGCCGGATGGCGCGTAACCGTCCTGCGGCTATGATTGGCTGTGTTGATCGTTCAAAAACATCTTCTCTCCTTTTCAAATTGGTTGATTTTTGAACCAGAGATTTCCCAGGGCACCTCCTCCTCCCTGGGAAATTCTTATCAACAGACATAACTGAAAATAACAGGTGAAAACATGAAATCAAATCAAAATGTCAGTCGAAAGAATCTGTTTCTGCTCTTGCTGGATGGCTGCCTGCTGGCCGGGTTCTGGCTGTTGAACCAGGTGCGCCTGACCGGCATCGTCATCCATGAATGGGCCGGTGTGGCATTGGCGTTCGTGTTATTGCTGCACGTGGGCATGCATTGGCGGTGGATTTCCAATATGTTCCGCAAATTTCTGCGAGTCAGGAACGCCGTCCAATATTTCAAATTGGCACTGGATATTTTCGGATTTATCGCATTCTTTGCCATAATCATCAGCGGCATCCTGATGTCCAGGAGTTTTCTGCCGGCTTTAGGCCTTTCCGGAGTGCATTCGCGCAGCCTGAAAATGATCCACGTACTTGCCACTAATGCCACAATTGCCATGCTGGTGCTGCACTTGCTGGTCAACCTGAAAGGAATCATCCGGATGATAACCCGCTCCCGGAGAATCCAGGAGCGGAAAAAATCCGCTTCCGGTGAATTGTCCGACGGGGTTGAGCCTGCCGGACTGGGATAACACTCTGGTTAAAGATTGTTTAACAAAATAATAAATCCGCCTTAAGGCGGATTTTTATTCCTACCATTGCGGGATGGCATGCTTTGTTATGGAGTTTATATTCATTACCATGAAGACCACCAAAACCTTACAGACCCCGGAAATTATAGAAGCAAGCGTACGCAGCGGCTCCCGCTTTGTGCTGGATAGCATTGTATCGAACTTCAACCCCATCACCCTGTCGGAACTCGACGAGCATAACCTGCAGGAGCGCATGGATACCAAGTACCTGCTGGACGAGGCGCTGCTCCCGGAAATTTTGGATGAAATAAAAGATGACTATACCATCCTTCAAGTCGCCGGCAGGTCCGTTCAACCTTATCTGACCTTGTACTACGACACGGAAACATACGCGAATTATTTCGCCCACCACAATGGCAGACGGCCGCGTTTTAAAATCCGCATACGCAAGTATATGAATAGCAACGCATCCTTTTTGGAAGTGAAGGAAAAAGATCGCAAAGACCGCACAGTCAAATCACGCTTGCAGATCAACGATATCGCCAACCGGCTTGCGCCGGAACATTATCAGTTCATCAGCGAAGTTTTTCCGCTCGGCCTGGTGCCGCTCAAACCGGTGATCTGGAATCGTTTCGACCGGTTGACACTGGTCAATATGCATTCACTTGAGCGGGTTACCATTGACCTGGGTTTCAATGCCTATAACCAGAATGGATTCATTTCCTGGGAGCGCTTGACAATCGTGGAGATCAAGCGCGGCCGCTGCTCGCTCCGCTCCGAGTTTGTTCAGGCAATCCGCAAGCGGTATATCAAACCGGTCAATTTCAGCAAGTATTGTGTCAGTCTGGCGCTGTTGACGCCTGAATTAAAAGCGAACCGCTTTAAGCCGAATATTGAAAAAATCAGGTTATGCCTGCAAAGGAGCATGTCCTATGTCTAATGAATTGCTATTCCTGGTCAACGTTTTAATCAATTTCCTGGAGGCTTTCCTGATCGTCAGGGTGTTGTATTGTTCTCAAAAACAATCCCGGAAATTCGTTTTTACCTTCCTGACGATGAACTCCTTGTTGTTCCTGATCTTCTATTTTTCAGGAAATATCGCCATCAGCTTTGGGGTAGGTTTTGGCTTGTTTGCCATCTTCCGCGTGCTGCGTTTCCGCACGGATCCGCTCTCGGTGCGCGACATGAGCTATCTGTTTATCATCCTGGCGCTGGCAATGGTGGATTACGCGCTGCTCGACAATCAGCAATACCTGATGCTATTGATCGCCTATGCTTTTGTATTCGGGATGCTGCTGCTGCTCGAAAAAGGCTGGGGCTTTAAATACGACGAAACCAAATCCGTCCGTTACGAAAAGATCGACCTGATCAAACCTGAGAACCGCGAGCTGCTGATTCATGACCTGGAAGAGCGCACCGGTTTGAAGATCAGCAACGTGGAAATCGAAGAGATCGATTTTCTGCAGGATACCGCCGATTTAAAAATTTTTTATAAACTTTCTGAGTGATAAGCCGATCGAAAAGTAAAAATCAAGGAGTCGTCAAAAATGAAAAAAGGACTAAGCCTGGCAGCCGCATTATTAATCGCGGCTTTCCTGGTGGGCTGTGCGGGCGCTGCCGCGCATGCAGTAAGTACGGATACGCCTGCCAGCGAACTGCAATCCACTTATTCCCACTCCGCTGAGACCGAACCGGATTACGCCACGGTGCTGCCGGATGGCCGGGTTAATGAAATCACAATCACGCTCACGCCGGAGAATTGGCAGGCCGTTCTGGATGATATGACAGAGAAATACGGAGAATTCGGTTCCGGCCAGGGTATGGGTGGCGGAAGAGGCGGCGGCCTGCAGCCGGCGGATAGACTGGCTGACGCGCAGGCGCAGATGCAAAACCCGCCCGAGAACGCAGGGGAAGAACATCCCGAAATGGGCGAGCCTGCCCCGCAAGGCCGGCAGGGCAATGACCGGGTACCCCCTGAGGGAGCGCAGCCAAATGCTCAACCTGATGAGCAAATGGCGCCCCCCACGAAAGGCGGGGGCGCGCAGGAGCGGCCGCAGGGAGCCGGCGGCCGGGGCATGGGCGGCGGCGCCATGATGGACGGCGATGACGCGGACAACCCCATCTGGGTGGATGCGACCGTTGCTTTCAACGGCGAATCCTGGGAACATGTCGGCTTTCGCCTGAAAGGCAACTCGTCGCTGCGCAGTACCTGGGGTTCCGGCAGCTATAAACTGCCCTTCCGGCTGGATTTCGACCAGTTCGAGGACGATTTCCCTGCGACCATTGACCAGCGATTTTACGGATTCAAAAAATTGACCTTCTCCAGCAACTTTTCGGATTCTTCGTATTTACGCGAAACGGTCGCTGCGGATATTTTCCGCGCGGCCGGGGTGCCCTCAGCCCAGACTGGATTCTACGCTGTATACGTGGATTACGGCGAGGGGCCGCTTTATTTCGGTCTGTACACGGCGGTTGAGGCAGTGGACGATACCCTCATCCAGACCCAATTTGAGAGGAATGACGGCAATATCTATAAACCTTCCGGTTCGGCTGCCACGTTCAAAGCCGGCACATTCAATGAACAGCAATATGGCAAAGAAAACAATGAGGATGAAGCAGATTACAGCGATGTTCAGGCACTGTTGGACACGCTCAATTCCGATTTGCGCCTGACGGATGCGGCTGAATGGCGCTCGAGACTGGAAAAAGTATTTGACGTGGATAATTTCCTGAATTGGCTGGCTGCCAATTCCATTATGTCCAATTGGGATACCTACGGGAGCATGGCGCATAACTACTATCTTTATCACAATCCAATCAGCGGCCAGTTGGTTTGGATTCCCTGGGATAACAACCAATCCATCAGCAGCCGCGGGGGCATGGGCGGCGGGGGCGGTAGAGATGCTGGTGAGGGCCAGCCCGGCGGGCAAACTGCGTCCATCGGCCACGAAAATACCGGTGAAAATTGGCCGCTGATCTCATATCTGTTGGCGGATGAGACCTACCACGCGGAATACCTTCAGGCAGTTGAAGATGTGCTGGAAAAAGGCTTTGACCTGAAAGAATTGACCGCAGAGATCAACGATCTGCACGCCATGATCGCCCCCTACATGGAAGCAGAAAAAGAGGACTACACCACGCTCTCGAACAAGGACGCTTTTAAAAGCAGCGCCGATGACCTGATCGAACTGCTTGAAACCCGTTATCAGGCAGCCACTGATTACCTGTCGGAAAACCAACCATGAGCGGTGCGGTGGAGATAGGGTTCACAAGCATGTGATTGATCGGCTTGTTTGGCGCATTGGCCCGGGATGAAAAAAGCTCTCCTGAGAATGGAGAGCTTTTGCTTTTATGAGAGAGAAGGATAACTTACTGCAGTACGTGCCAAGGATTGATCATGCCGCCGTTTTGGCGCACCTCGAAGTGCAAGTGCGGGCCGGTGGAGTTACCGGTCGATCCGCAGTAGCCGATTACCTGCCCCTGGGTTACGCTCTGACCGCAGGAGACTGCAAAACCGCTTAAGTGGGCGTAAATTGTAATGTAGCCATCCTGATGATCGATGGCGACCAGGTTGCCGTAACCGCCGCTGATTGCGCCGGCGTAGATAACCACGCCGGAATCGGAGGCGAAGATGGAATCACCTTCGTAGCACATGGCGTCAATGGCCTGATGGCCGCTCCAGTAATCGTTGCCGGAAACCTGGCCATAATATGGGGCGGGCCAAACAAAGGAATAAGAACCGACATACCCGCCGCTGGGGGTGCAGGAACCCGGGCCGGCAATTTGCGCGGTGACGCCGGCGTTGGTATTGGTGGTGACAGCCACCACCCAAGTGGTTTGCGTTTCGCGATATCCGCCCGGGATCATGATGGTTGTTCCCGGCTCGATGACCGGGTTGGTGATATCCAAGTCGTTATCAGGATACAGCAGGATATCATCCACCGAAACGTGATATTTGGCCGCGACCTGATCCAGGGTGTCATAAGTCTGCCACTCGTAAAGGATGCCGTCGGTGGGGGGAATTTTTAATTCGTCGCCGACCGAGATCAGGTGAGGATCGTCCCGCAGGATGTCGTAATTAGCCCACAGGATAGTCTCGGGATCGACCTCGTATTTTTCAGCGATACCGAACAGCGAGTCACCGCTGGAGACTTTATATTCCACCACACCGCTGCGTGTGCCGGTGGGCAGAACGGTATCAGGATTGGCCGAGCGTTCCACGGCAGCGTAGGTTTTATCCGGCGAGTAGTTCGGCAGGCTGGAAACGGTTTGGGCCTCGCCTGAAGGCCGCAGGGAGGAAAAATTCAAGAACGAAAACAGCGATTTCCCGCTGAAATATTGATACAGGGAAAATCCTGTCAGGGCGATCATCAATCCTGAGATCACCCAGGTAGCAGCCACCAGCCAGACGGGATAATTCTTCCTGATTTCGGTTTTTTCCTGGGGTTTCTCTTCCGGTTGGTCTGCTTTGGTGAAAATGGACACAGTTATGACTCCGCGGAAAGCGCTTCCAAAAATTCGGTATTGCTTTTGGTTTGGTTCATCTTGTTTAAAATGGCTTCGGACGCTACTGCCGGATCCATGCCGGCGCCTTGGGGCGCCTGACCGACCATTTGCAGATACATGCGGCGCATGAGCCATACCCGCTGCAAGATCTCCGGAGAGAGCAGCAGGTCTTCGCGGCGTGTGGAGGATCGTTCAAGATCAATGGCCGGGAATATGCGCCTTTCCTGCAAACGGCGGGAGAGGTGCAATTCTATATTTCCGGTGCCTTTGAACTCTTCGTAGACCACGTCATCCAGACGGGAACCGGTATCGATCAGAGCAGTGGCGATGATGGTCAACGATCCGCCGCCTTCGATGTTGCGGGCTGCGCCGTAGAAGCGTTTGGGAGGATAAAGCGCCGAGGGGTCCATGCCGCCTGAAAGCGTGCGGCCGGAGGGATTGACCACCAGGTTATAGGCGCGCGCCAGGCGTGTGAGGCTGTCCATCAGAATGACCACGTCGTGGCCGATCTCAACCAGGCGTTTGGCGCGATTGAGCGTGATCTCCGCGGTGCGCACGTGCGAGGTGACCGGTTCATCGAAAGTCGAGGCAACCACTTCGCCTTCCACCGAGCGGTCCATATCGGTGACTTCTTCGGGGCGCTCGCCGATCAGGCTGATCATCAGGTCAATCTCGGGATAATTCTCAGAAATGGCGTTGGCGATTTCTTTCATGATAGTGGTCTTGCCGGCTTTGGGTGGCGAGACGATCATGCCGCGCTGCCCGCGCCCGATGGGCGCGATCAGGTTGATCAGGCGGTTGGAGAGGATGTTGCGTTTGGTTTCCAGGTCAATGCGCTGGTCGGGGAAAATGGGGGTGAGGTTTTCAAATTTGACGCGTTCATGGTTCTCTTCAGGCACCATTCCGTTGACCGATTCCACCTTGATCAAGCCGTAATGGCGTTCGGATTCGCGCGGAGGGCGGATTTGCCCGAAGACCATATCACCGTTGCGCAAGTCAAAGCGGCGCAGTTGCGCCTGGGAAACGTAGATGTCATTTTTGCTCATCTGGTAATTTTCGCGCAGGAAACCGATCCCTTCCGGCATGATCTCCAGAATTCCACCTCCTTTCTCGACGCCTTCCTCCACGCTGGTACGGGAGTTGATAGCGATCATCAGATATTCCTTTTTGCGCATGCGCGCATTGGGAATACCCAATTCCTCGCCCATCTTGCGAAGCTCGTGCAGTGGCTTGCTTTGTAATTCGGAGATCTCCATAATACCTACCTGTCAGTTAAATAGATTGAATTGAAATTGGGGCAAACATAGCCAAGAATTGCATAACAACGAACGCTGATTAATAAAAAGTCCTTTTAGGGAATGTTTTTGGGCTTGTTACCATGATCAGGTAATAATAGCCGCAATATTGATGCAAGAATTGTATCTCTTAATGCGCGCGCATTATAACATGGTTAAAAATTCCCTGCAAGAACAGCCGTTTCCCTGTTCAACCAAAATACTCCCGCAAATGCCGGCTGCGCGTTGGATGGCGCAGCTTGCGCAGCGCTTTGGCTTCAATCTGGCGGATGCGTTCGCGGGTTACATTGAAGTAATTGCTGACCTCTTCCAGCGTATGATCCTTCCCGTCGATCAATCCGAAGCGCAGCTCCAGCACCTGGCGCTCCCGCTCGCTCAGCGCGCCCAGGGCGTTCTGCACCTGTTCGCGCAGCATCTCGCGCGCGGCGGCGTCCATGGGTTCGATAGCCTCGTCGTCTTCGATGAAGTCGCCCAACTGGCTGCTGTCTTCATCGCCGATCGGGCGCTCCAACGACACTGGTTCCTCGGCCGATTTCATGATGCGCTGAATTTTCAATGCGGCGGCGTCCCACCTGGACTGCAAATCGGCTCCGATCGGCGTGTCGCCTTTGAGCGCTTTTTTGATGCGGTTGCGATCATCTTCGGAAAGGAAATCCGATTCAATCGCCAAATCTTCCGGGTTGGGATCGCGTCCCAGTTTTTGCACCAGCGAGCGCTGGATGCGCAGCAGCTTGGAGATGGATTCAAATAAATGCACGGGGATGCGAATGGTGCGCGCCTGTTCGGCAATGTGGCGGCTGATCGATTGGCGGATCCACCAGGTGGCGTAGGTGCTGAATTTGAAACCGCGTGCCGGGTCGAACTTGGTGACAGCGCGCAGCAGGCCCAGGTTGCCTTCCTGGATGAGATCCAGCAGCGAAATCCCGCGACCCAGGTAACGTTTGGCAACGCTGACCACCAACCGCAGGTTGGCCTTGATCAGGTTCTGGGTGGCGTCTTCTGAAAGATCGCTGACCGCGCGGATATTTTTTTTCAGGTCCGGGACATCCGGCAAATGGTTTTGGCAGGTTTTTTCAGTGGGAAAATTTCCCTTGCTGCGCAGTTGTTCCAGCAAGTAAAGCGCCAGGGATTCCGGCAGCAGGTAAGCCGCCAGGAAGAACGCGTAAATTTCCTGGATAAACCCGGCCAGCAGTTGCTGGCGGATGGGATCGGAAACGTGTTCGTTCTCGCGCCAGAAAGTATTCAGATAATCGCGGGTGTACGAAGGTTCGTCGCACTCCCACTGCTGCCGCAAAGCCTGAGATTCCGCCAGCACCAGCGTGAAATCGGGCAGTTCCACCACCGGGTTAGACTGGCAGAAAGCCTGCAGGTTTTTGTAAGACTCCAGCAGGTCTTTGATGATCTGGCAGAACAGGTTATGGATGCGCTCGTCATCTTTCAAAGATGCGTTTTCCCGTTCCATCAGCCAATCCAGGCGTTTCTTGGCTTCATTGCGCGTGGCCAGGCGGAACTCGGATTCGGCGGTAAGCAGCTCGATCTGGCCGATTTCTTTCAGGTAGAGACGCACCGGGTCTTCTGATAATTCCAGCGTTAGTGAGGGAGCGGCCACGATCTCACCGCTTTCATCCGTGGCTTCTTCAATTTCTACTTCCGAATCCAGCAAGTCGCCTTCATCCGGCTTGAAAGGTTCACCATCGATTTCCTGGAGAATAACGCCTTCGAGTTCTTCCGGTTCAAGCTCGAGCGAATCAACTTCTCCCTGTGGTTCATCCATCAACACTTGTTTTTTGGGGGGAGACTTCCGGCTTTTGTTTGACCGCGGCGACGGCGATTTGGTTGAATTAACCTTTTGGGTCATGGGTTTAATTATACATGAGAGCGTACTAGTCAAACTGGAGGGGAGCTGCCAGCGCTTTATCCAGAATGCCGCGCATGCGGATCAGTTTCATCAAATTAGCCTGAAACGCGCGCTGCTCGTCAACCTCAAGGGTAGATTCCTGGTTATCTTGCAGGAACCGGTAATCCTGAATGCGGGTGTTCACGGAATTCTGGCGCATGCGCATGATGGTGTAGAGGATGTCTTCCAGTTCCCGTTTCTCGTCGACTTTCTTTTCTTCCGCCTGGTCGCCGGAGGTATTGGAGAAAAGGTCCGCCAGATTGCCTTCCGCCAGTGCTTCCTGCAAAAATGAATCCGGGTCCTGCTCGTTTTGCTTGACTGCCTGATAAATCGCATCCAGCATTTGCTGGTGTTCGCTGGATTGAAAATCTTCAAGGTTCAGCCGCTCCAGTTTCTGGTTCTGCATGAAGCGGTTGATGCGGTAAATTTGGTCCGGATTTTTAACCAGGTAAGCGATAACGAGTTGTTCCATGGCATGGACGTTGATGGATTGGTTGAGCCCGAAACCTGCAACGGATTTTATTGTGTTTTCCGTTGCGGTCCGGGCGTCGCGCTGCCGGCGGCTGCGGCGGTTCTGCCCGGAGAGCATCAGCAAAGCCTGCTCGTCCACTTGCAGCGCGCGCGCCACCTGCTGGCGGTAGGCATCGCGTTCCACCGGATTGGGCACGTCGTTGATCAACGGCAGGATGCGGCCGGCAATATCGCTTTTGGTTTTCGGATCGTTGATATCGGCGCCCGCAATGAGCGTGTCGAGCACGTGTGTGATGATCGGCTTGGCTGTGGCAATCAGGTTTTTCCACTCCTCTGGATTGCGCAGCACGATTTCGTCCGGGTCAAGGTCGTCCGGCATGCTGCTGACGCGCAGGTCGGCCTGCAAGCGGGCTTCGTTGTGCAGCAGGCCGCGCGCGTCGAAGACCAGGTCGGTGCTGTGGTCAAGGGCTTCGCGCGCCACTTCCAGTCCGCGCAAAGTGGCTTTGACGCCGGCCGCGTCCGGGTCGAGCGCCAGCACGAACCGACGCGTGTAACGCTTGAGCTGGCGCATTTGCACTTCAGTCAGAGCGGTACCCATGGGCGAAACCACGTTCTGAAAACCTTCCTGATGCACCACGATCACGTCCAGGTAACCCTCCACGATCACCGCCTGGTTCTCGCTGCGAATGGCCTTGCGGGCTTTATCCAGCCCGTACAGCAAGCTGCTTTTATCGAAGAGGGAAGTCTGCGGCGAGTTCATGAATTTTGGCACGTCGTTGGGGTCAAGGATGCGCCCGCCGAAACCAGCCATGTTGCCGCCCGCGTCGCGGATGGGGAACATCAGACGATGGCGGAAACGATCGTAGGCATGGCCATCGTCCTTCTCACTCAACAGGCCTGCGTCGAGTACATCCTTTTGCAGGCCCCAGGCGTTGGGCGCGTAGCCCAGACCCCAGGCTTCGGCGGTTTCAGGCTTAATGCCGCGTTTGGCGAGGAAAGCCATGGCTTCACCGCCTTCGGCGGTTTGGGTCAACTGGTGGCGGTAAAAAACGACCGCTTCCTCCAGCAACTTGCGCAGCTGGACGTCGCGTTCATTTTCTTTTTCCCGCTGCGGGGTGAGCGGCTCCAGCTTGACCCCGGCGCGTTCTGCCAAATTTTGCAGCGCTTCTTTGAAATCCCAGCCTTCTTTTTTCATCACGAAGCGGAAAATGTCGCCGCCCTCGTTGCACTCGCCGAAACAGCGCCAGGTGCCGGAATCGGGGAAAACTACAAAAGCGGGCGTATGCGTGTTAGCATGGAAGGGGCAGAAACCGGTGTAGTTCTTGCCGCTCCTTTTCAGCTTGACGCTTTCGGACACGATATCCACAATGTCCAGCCGGCTTTTGATCTCATCAATCGTATTCATGATTTGGCAAATTAAAATAAAACCATCCGAGGATGGTTTTACTTTAATTGAAATTCGCAGTTAATGCAAGTTGATAGACAGGTTAAGCCAGTAATTTATCCAATTCAACCAACAATTTTTCAGCGGTTTGGGTCAATTTTTCTTCAGGCAGTTCATCGGCTTCGGCGCTGACGGTTACGCTGCCATCCAGCATGCTCACAACGATGTTGCAGCGCACTTCCTGCCCGTCCACGTTGCCGGTGCCCAGTACCAGGCGGGCCAATTCGCGTTTTTTCCAGACAGTCAATCCGGCGTTGGGGATTGCCTTGAGCGCGGCTTCGTAAACCTCGTTATCGGATTTACCTTCATATGCTTTTTTCAATTGTACGGATGCCATTTTTTCCTCTGTTTTCTACGAATAAATTTTTTAAAAACCTTCCAGTTTGGAAAGATCGACGATACCGGCTGCCAGGTTGGAAACCGCTTGCAGCAGCCCCAGTCGGTTCTCGCGTACGGACTGGTTTTCATCCATGACCAGTACGGCGTCGAAGAATGCGTTGATGGCCGGGATGACCGGCAGCAGGCTGCTCAGCAAGTTTTCCACGGTCGGTTCGGCGCTGACTTTGCCTTGGGCGGTCTGAACTGCTTCGTATAAGGCGCTTTCCTGGCTTTCTTTGAAATAACCGGCATTTATATTGTAAGTTACTTTTTCAGAACGCGTGATGCGCACGCAGCGCGAATAGGCCGGCAGGATGTCGCGCCAGTCATCGCGCTTGACCCATTGGCTCAGTTCGCGGATAGCCTGCATGGCTTGCGCGGGGTTGGCGCCCTGCGCCGCCAGTACCGCTTTGACCACGTCGTAAGGGTAACCTTCTTCCAAAAGCATTTGCTCGAGGCGCCCGGCGATGAAGTCCAGGCAAGCCTGACTTTCTTTGGATCCGGATTCCAGCGGAAGCTGGGCGGCTGCCTGGGACACGATTTTTTGCAGATCCAGCGGGATATTCGCCTGGATCAGGTTTTGCACCAAACCAATGGCGGCGCGGCGCAGGCCGAAGGGATCTTTGGTGCCGCTGGGGGCCATACCGGCGGCGAACAAGCCCATCAACGAATCCAGGCGGTCAGCCAGGCCGACCACCAAACCAGCGCGGGAGGCGGGGGACCGGTCGCCGGCGAAGCGCGGCAAGTAGTGCTCTTCAATGGCTTGCGCTACGGCCGCGTCCTTGCCGCGCTGCAAGGCGTAATATTTACCGATGGTGCCCTGCAGCGAGGTCATCTCGATCACCATCTTGGTGACCAGGTCGGCCTTACAAAGCTGCGCGGCTTCCAAGGCGATCTTCATTTCGGCGGGGGTTAATTTAAGTTCACTGCCCAGCTTTTCGGTGAGGCTGACGATGCGTTTGGTTTTATCCAGCATCGAACCCAGCTTGGGATGGAAAGTCAGCGTATCCTCGCGCGCGATGAAATCTTCCAGGCTGTGCTTGTTGTCTTCGTTGATGAAGAAAGCCGCGTCGGAAAAACGCGCCTGGATCACTTCCTCATTGCCGTGCGCCACGATATCCAGGCGCTCCTGGCCGCCATTGCGGATGGTGATGAAGTGCGGCATCAGCGCCCCGGAAGGCTGCGCTACCGGGAAATAACGTTGGTGTTTTTTCATCACGCCCACCAGCACCTCGCCCGGCAATTTCAGATGTTCCTCGTTGAAATTACCCAGCAGGGCAGTGGGGGCTTCCACCAGGTTGGTGACTTCGTCCAGCAGGCCGCTGTCGATCTTATCGGCGGCTTTAATGGACGCGTATAAATCTCCAACCTGCCTTTCGATCTCCGCTTTGCGTTCGGCCGGGTCGCTGATGATACCCTGTTTTTTTAAAAATGCAAAATAGTCTGGAATGTCTTTGACTGCGTATTCCTCGGCTTCGCTGAAGCGCAGCCCGCGCGTGATACGCCCGGAGGTCAGGCCGGCGTATTGGAAGGGAACGGTCGCCGAGCCAAACAAAGCCAGCAGCCAGCGGATGGGGCGCGAAAAACTCACGCCACTGGCGTTCCAGCGCATGGATTTATCGAAGCGGATGCGCGCCACCAGTTCAGCCAGTTTTTCCGGCAAAATATCCAGCGCCAACAAACCGGGTTGATGCACCACGGCGGTCAGATATTTGCCGCCGTCCACTTCCTTGACAGTCAGGTCTTTGGCATCCACGCCCTTGCTGCGCGCGAAACCCAACGCCGCGGGGGTCAGGTTGCCGTCTTTATCGTAAGCGCGGTCGGCGGGAGGCCCCTTGATTTCCTGGGTGACTTCCACCTGCTTGCCGGCCAGTTGGGAAACGTGCACCGCCAGACGCCGCGGGGTGGCATGCACCTTGAAATCCTTGAATTCCAGGCGCAACCCGGAAAGCATTTCGGGTACCAGGTTTTGAAGCTGCTGGTAAGCGTTCTCCAGGTCCGCCGCGGGCAATTCCTCCGTGCCGATCTCCAGCAGGAAGTCGGCAGGTTCGGCGGATTTGGCAGCCGCGGGCAGTTCCGGCTGCTGGTTGGAAATTGAAGCAGGGGATGCCGCTACCGGCTTGTTCAACCAGGGAAACCCCAGGGCTTCGCGTTGGGCAATGTAAGCTTCGGAAGTACGGCGGGATAGCTCGCGCATGCGGCCAAACAGCGCCTGCCGTTCGGTAACGCCCACTGCCCCGCGCGTGTCGAGAACATTGAAAGTATGCGAGCATTTCAGGATGTAATCATGCGCCGGGAGCACCAGCCCTTGTTCCAGAGCCAGATTGGCTTCTTTTTCATACAAATCGTACATCTCGTAGAGGCGCTCGATATCCGCCACTTCGAAATAATAACGGCTGTGTTCGTATTCAGCCTGGTAATTCACGTCGCCGTAGGTGAAGTTAGGACTCCATTGAATTTTCTTGAAGTTGTAGCTGCCTTGCAGCGCCATGGCGATGCGTTCCAGGCCGTAGGTGATCTCCACCGAGACAGGGTCGAGGTTGACGCCGCCGGCTTGCTGGAAATAGGTGAATTGCGTGATCTCCTGACCATCCAGCCAGACTTCCCAGCCCAATCCCCAGGCGCCCAGCGCGGGCGATTCCCAGTTGTCTTCCACGAAACGAATGTCGTGTTCGTGCGGGTTGATGCCCAGCGCTTGCAGGGATTGCAGGTAGAGCTCCTGCGGGTTGCCCGGATCGGGTTTCAGGATGACCTGGAACTGGTAATGCTGCTGCATGCGGTAAGGATTATCCCCGTAGCGGCCGTCGTCCGGGCGGATGGAAGGTTCCACGTAGGCGACGTTCCAGGGCTCCGGCCCCAGCACGCGCAGCACCGTGGCGGGATTCATGGTGCCCGCGCCGACCTGGGTGTAATATGGCTGCCAGATCAGGCAGCCATGCTCGCCCCAGAAATGCTGCAAAGTCATCATGATGGTTTGAAAATTCAGCTTGTCCTGCATAATTACTCCGGTTGAAACGCTGTGAATTGAGGAATTATACCAACCCCAACGCGGCTGTGAATGGCTTTCATTAATATATGTCAGATAATCAGCGCGGGTTTTTGCCGGTATATTCAAACGGATATGGAAAAGAATAGGCTATTTGAAGAGGAAAATGGAGAGAAATTGAGGCTGGCCATGCGCAACTGGGCTTCCGGCGTGGCGGTGGTGACCAGCGCCTGCCTGGGGGCCAGAGCCGGCACGACCATCAGTTCGTTCACTTCGCTCTCCCTCGATCCGCCTCTGGTGCTGTTCAACCTGGCGCTCGAAAATCCGCTGCAAACCATGATCGAGCAGAGCGGTATTTTCGGGATCACCATCCTGGCGAGCGGACAGGGCGGACTCTCCGATCGTTTCGCCGGGTTCGGAAAACGGATGCAAGACCGCTTTGACGGGTTGGAGACGTTTACCCTGAAAAGCCCCGCGCCGCTGCTGGCGGGCGGGTTGGCCTGGCTGGACTGCCGCGTGTACCATTTACAAAGATTGCCCAAGTCGATGGTGATCATCGGCGAGGTAATTGAAGGAAAGGTAGGGGAAGAAGGCCGCCCGCTGGTTTACCTCAACCGCGCCTACGTTGGGGCTTGTTAATCAGATCAACCTGGAATAAACGATGATTTCATTGTGAATCCCCAGCAGCCGTGACCACCAGCAGGCGCGGCTCCAGTCGGCATCGAATTCCTTCCAGGTTTGCGATTGCAGTCTTTTTTCCGGTGGCAGGTGTTCGAGCCAGGGATTGGGGTCGAGATAATACACCCGGTCCTTTTCTGCGGAATAACGTACCAGGTTGACCCAATGCGCTCCGCCGTTCTTCCAGATCTTCAAGGCGGTAACCGGCCGCCCGTTCATCAAGTGTTCGATGACGTGGGCGCGGCGGGCGCGGCTGTGGCGCTCGGCGCGCCACTCCAGTTTCATCCGATCCGACCACAAATTAAAAGCGGCCGCCATACCCCAGGGCGCGGTGGCGCCGCCCACCGAGGGAACCCAATCCGGCAGTCGCTGCCAGAAGTGCAGTCCGGCAGCTTCCAGCAGGGCGGTTTTATCCAGCGGGCGCGCGTTAAGGTTGGCCTGGAAGGCGAGGATGTTCAATACCACAGCCAGGCTGGTCGGCCCGCAGTCGTTGCTGACGTGCGCGGCGTCGCGCATGCCCTGCGACTGGTAGAACCTGCCCAGGAATTGCCGTTCGGCTGCCCAGTTGGTCAAATTGGATGAATGCGGAAACATAATTTGTTAAGAATATATCATTAAATCGAATTGCAGCCCGGCTTCAGCAATGCGCAAGCTGAATTCCCGATTTACAGGCCGGTTTTACGGGTTTATTCGGCCAGGGCGGTCTCCAGAAAATCCAGGATGGCCTGCATCGGGCTGGGGGTCAAGCCCGGGCGGAGCAATTCATTACCGTGCCCGCCCTCGTTAATCTGGATGCTTCTGAAATTGGGATTGGATCCCGCTGCGTAATCGCATACCGCGATTTCATTTTCATCCGCCAGGCACCAAACCTGCGGCG
>ENA-UOYA01001465-UOYA01001465.1-activated-sludge-metagenome-genome-assembly--contig:-NODE-1465-length-25022-cov-14.319382_pt1 | contig 25022 bp, 32 predicted proteins | sample MGYA00238163_ERZ764804 | MGnify/ENA primary metagenome ERZ764804 (study PRJEB28919, sample SAMN05720223) | activated sludge metagenome | isolation source: Anaerobic digester | place: Hong Kong... | reverse complement strand
AAATTATGAATAAAAAAACATTATTAGAAGAACTTTTGATATTAAACGAAAAAATTTCTAATAAATCTAATATTGATAATTTTAACAATCATTATAAAAAATATGATGAAAATTTTAGAGATGATGATGATGAAAATTCTAGAGATGATATAGATGATGAAAAAAATAATAATGATAAATTAATAGCATATAGCTTGTTGGGTGGTTTGCTTACTGCTAGTATCGGTGTACCATCTTTAGCGGCATATTTAGGTTATAAATATTTGAAAAATTCTTTTAATGACCCAAAAATTTTAAATTTTCTATCTACTTTTACTAAATTGAATGATGAAAAAAACAGTTATAATATAGTATTACCTGCTATTAAAGATAAACAACAAGTAATCACTATCCAAAATCCAATTTTATACAAATGATTATATCCTATATCATTAAATAGTTTTTTTTTTAAAAAAAATATGAGATTTAATTTAAAAACTTAAAAAAAATAATTAGGATTATTATACAATGAAAAAAAGAACATTACTAGAAGAAATTTTAATATTAAATGAAGAAATATCTAATGATTATGATATTGACTTAGGTAATGCTCTTTTTAATATTACAAAACCAAATGTAGACCCAAAATTAAGACCGTTATATAAATCAAAACTTGCTGATATTTTAATCAATTATGGTTATGATATAAATGAAATAAATAATATACTACAAGATGCTGATAATGAATATTTCAATAGATTGAAATCGTATATTAAATATACAGAAAACCATCCAAAATCTGAAAATACTGATTTAGATAGTCCTCTTAAAACATTTCTAAAATCATTAGACCAAATAGATAATATTAATACATCTTTAAATAAAGTTGGTTCATCTATAAGTAATTTATGGAAAAAAACTCCTATGTATATGCGATTAATTAAAGATATTACTGATTCTAAATAAAAAAAATCAGAAATTATTACACAACATTATGATAATAAAATGCAGATTATTGATATTAAGAAAAAAATATAATATAAATGATTTTAAACTAATTATATAAAAATTGTATCATTCGTAAATAAACTAATAAAAAATATAAAATTAATTTTTAATGAAACAAAAACAGGACAAAATAAAGATAATTATTTTGAAAAACAACTTTAACTAAAAAATGAGGTTAATAACAATATGAGAAAAAAAACATTACTAGAAGAAATTTTAAAATTGAATGAAGAAGCAGATGAAGACTGGGATTATGAAGATGACGATGATAATAAAAAGAAGAAGAAGGAAAGCTATTTACGTAAACTTCTTAAATATGGTGCTTTAGGTACTGCTGCTGTAGGTATACCCGCTGCAGCTTATCTAGGATATAAAAATTTATTAAAACCAGGAATTGAGAGATTAAAATGGTCTAAAGAATATACTGGATATCCAGATGTAAAAGAAGCTGAAAAATATCTTAATGTTATATATAATGATTATAAAGATGAGTTAACCGATGGAAACTATTCTCCTGAAAAGAAAAAAGAAATTATTAATAATATTGCAAATGAGTATGAAAAAGTAGTAAAAAGATATCCAATAATTATTTCATGGTTAGAAGATATTCTTGATAATAAATAAAAACAATACAAATTAATAATTAAATTTAACATAAAAATAGGATTAATATATTTATTATGAAAAAGAAAACATTGCTAGAAGAAATTTTAATGTTAAAAGAAGAAATCTCCGATGAAAATTCAAAAAATCGTTTGACAGAAGGAGTAAATGTCTATACAACAAAGGTATTTAAAAAAGTACCTGACGAAGAACTAGTTAGAATAATCAATACATTTGCTTCAAATCCGATTTTTGCAGAATTATATCGAGAAATATGTGGATCACCAAGAAAAGTGGCTAATATGCCAAGAGAACAATTATTATCTATATTGAATAGATTTAGTGAATATGATGATGCAGAATATACAAATCATATAACCAGACAAATTTTAAATAAAGTTGAAGGCTCTTTTGGAGAAAATAAAAGAGGAAGCAATCTTATCAAATTAATTAGATATGGATTATTGGGTGGTGCAGCTATTGGTGCACCTGCAGCTTATTTTGGATATAAAAATTATAAAAATAAACAAAATGAAAAAGAAGCAGTAAAATATTCAATTAATAAATTATTTAATTTTCTTAGTGATTTGAATGATAAAGTGAAAAAACTAAATAAAAATACAGAAGATTCTGATTCTAATAATTCAACATCTTTGGATAATATTATAACAAGTGGAAACTATAATACTAGTATTTTATCAACTCCAAATACTGGAGAATTGGGAGCATTAAATACTGGAGAATTGGGAGTATCAAATAATAGAGCATTTAATAAAAAAAATAGATAATTTATTATAATGTATAAATATTAGATTAACAGCTTAAATTTATTCAAATGAATAAATTATTTATTAAAATATAAAATATTAAAAATAAAATAAAGGTTCTATTATAAATTGTGAAAAAACGAATATTATTAGAAGATATTTTAATGCTGACTGAAGTATCAGTTAAAAAAGATTGGTATAATAACGATTATGAAGAAGATGACGATGATGATGATGAAGATGAAAGTTATCTAAGTAAACTTATAAAATATGGTGCTATAGGTAGTATTATTGGTATACCTGCTTATTTAGGATATAAGTATTTTAGTCAGAATAATCCTAATAATACTGTAATCAACCAAAATGCAGTTAAACCAATTGATACAATCAATCTTGATAATAGAACCGATTTGCCTTCAGATACTAAAATTGATATTAATAATATAGCTCATACTCTTACAAGAGCAGATATAAAACCAGAAGATAGAAAAATACATAAAAAAAATCTTTATAATATATTAATAAATAATAAATATGTTCCAGATGAAATAAATAAAATATTTAAAAATATAGATGAAATTTATAATAAAAACTTTATACCTAACAATCTTGTAGATCCAACGTTAGATAAACAAGAAAGAAGAGATAATATAATAAAATATTATAATTTGTTAAAAAACAAGGGATTTACTAATGATCAAATAACTGGTAAAATGGCTTATATAAATTCGATGTATGAAAAAAAATTAAAAGATTATAATGATAAAATTTATGAAAAAAATACACCACCTGTAAATGTTATAGGTGCTGGTGTTTCAACTTATAAACAGGAGTAAATTTTAATGCCAAAACTTAATAATCTAAAAAAATTATTACAAATACAAGAATCTATTTTTATAGGTGAAGATGTAGAGACACCCACAACTCGTGGAATGCCTACTGCATTTAAAAGCAGAATTAATCCAGAATTATCCAACGAAATAGAAAAACGTTTAAATAAAACAGAAACTATACTTGGATTAAGAAAACTACAAAAAATAGATGATCTTATACCATTATATTTGAAAGCAGATGTATTATCTACACCTAATACTAGCATAGATGATAAATTACGTGCAATTGAAGATTTGAATTTTAGATATGGTGTATATCCGGATACTAAAAAAGCTATTACAGGTGGGTATGTAAATGCTAAATACGATCCAACCAAAAAAAGTAAATTTAAAAAATTTATAGGTGAATTGAATCCTATTGGTGATTTGAAAACTTTAATAACGTCACCTCGTGAATATTTCAGAGGTTTATAAACATATTAAAATATACAATAAATAAGAGTCAATTCATTTATGCCTAAAAATTCATTTGCAATTATTGCCAAAGGAAGTCAGAATAGATTTACTCGTAAATGGGGAACAGAAGGTTCTAAAGTAGTTGAACCTTATGTTACTGGATATCATTTTATATATTGGCAATCATTGCCATCTAAATTATCAGATAATGTTTCTATTAATGCTAACCCAGCTAAATTCAGTAGTAATTCTGAAATAGCTAATGTTTTAGCTGGGTTATGCTTAGCAGTTACCATACCTGGTCTTACAGTTAATAAGACAGATTTTCAGGGATTAGGCGGTATGTCATGGACAGCACCTACAGGCATAGTTGAAGATAACAATTGTAATATGCGATTTCTGGAAACAAGTGGATTACCAATATATCATATATTTCATGGCTGGGTTCGAATGATTCGTGATTATAGGGCAGGTATAAGTAATTTAGCATCAGACAGTCAATATATGAAATCCAATTATGCGGCAACTGTATTTTACTGGACAACAGAACCAAATGGTAAAATAGTAGAATATCATTCATGTCTTGCCGGTTTATATCCATTAAAAGATCCAAGAGATAGTTTTAGTCATGATATAGCGTCTAATGATAAATTAGAGATTGATATAGATTTTGCAGTTGATCGTGTATTTAGCGAAGCGTGGACATATAATAAATGTCAGGCATACGCAAATCAATATTATATGGATTCTAATGCAGCTGGTTCGGAATATGCACCAGGCGGTGGTGGCTCAGGTGGTATTGGTGGACTATTAAGTAATGTAGGTAGTATAATAAGTCAAGCAGGAACAGCTGTAGAAAATATAACAGGTTCGATTCAGAATATAAAAAATTTATTTTAAGGATTATGTTAAATAAAATAAATTTGTATATGACATAATGATTTAACAAATATACATATTAAATTAGTATATTAAATTACATATTGATTTTTAATTATATACTATGCTATAATAATAAATAAACAAAAAAAATAATAACAATTAATAAAGGGTTTATTATTATGGATTACAAAAAATTAAACAATAGCATCAAATCAAATATTACTGGTAATCATTTTTTTTATTGGACTAATTTACCAACTAATTTAGCTGATTATATATCTAATAATTCAGCATTCAAATTATTAGATAATTCCAGTATTGAAAATATTTTATCCAGTTCATGTATTGGTATAGAATTACCAGATCGTAAACTTACAAAAGATAATAATATATTAGAAAATAATACAGTTATTATTAGATTTTCCGAATCATCAGATTTGCCAATATTTAATATCATACATAATTGGATTAATATGATAGTTGATTGTAATAAAAATCAAATAAATGATCCGTCTAAGTATAAATCAACTTTATATTATTGGACAACATATAATAACTGTAATCAGGTAAAATTTAATTGTAGTATAGATGGTATATATCCTATTATTGATCCAATAAACAATTTTAGTTATAATTCTGGAAATAAAAATGAAAAATTAGAATTTGATATAGAATTTTCATTTGACTCATTCAATAGTAATAAAAGCACACACGAATTATGTCAGAAGTATATGAATTCTATGTATAATAATGATAAAACTATTGAAAATAAAGATTTACATGTTTGTGAAGAGATGGAAAGTGTAGAGGATATATGTAAGTATTTAATTAAAAATTTAAATAAATTATATTAAAATTTAAAATATATATTACATATAAATTCAATAGTTTTTAATTTGTGTAGAAAATAATAAAAACAAAACAATAATAAAATGGGAGTTAGATATATATGTTAAGAAACACAGGACAAGCTAATCCGTTAGATTATGGTATATTTACTGGATTTGATATTAAATATCCGGATTTTACTGTAATAACGCCACAGACAGGATTAGAATTCAAAGTAAGACCATTACTTGTAGATGAAGCAGGTAAATTGAGATCCACATTAACAACACCTAATAAAGTAGCTGAATTGATAAATCATATTTTATGGGATGGAATTACAGATAAACCTGATATAATAAATACATTTGATAACCTATTAAAATTACAAACATTAAAAGATAGAGAAGCATTATTATACGGATTATATGTAATAACATTTGGTGATAATATGGATGCAAATGTTGTATGCCAGAATTGTAATGCAAATAGATCAGTTAAAATAGATTTGAGTAAAATATTTTCTATTAATATATATCCTGGCACAAATTCAGTTAAAAGAAGTTATGAATTAGCTAAATTAAATAATCCAGATGTATATGACCCTGAAGTTGAATCTGAATTACAAAAAGAAGAATTACAAAAACGGCAGCGTAAACAATCAGCTAAAAAGGAAGAAAATACTGAACAACAATCGTTAATAGATGATGTTAAACCAAATGTATATAATAATTTCGCATCTGTTGAAGATTTTATTAATAATTCTATATTATCCAAAGAAATAGCAATAGATTTAGATTTATCATTTTCACCTAATAGTAAATTTAATAAAATAGTATGTATTCTAAAATCTCCAACACTTGAAGATGAATATTTAGCAATTAATGAGGCAGTATTAGCACAAAAAGCACAATTAGATTTTGTAAATGAAACTTTACGAATAAAACGATTTGATGCTTATTATGATGATAATGGTACAACTAAAATTTATAAAATAGAAAATAGAATTGATATAATGCGTGAATATAAAAAATTTCCATTATCAGCTAAGAAAAAAATACTTGAAGCATATAAAGAAAATTTTGATGCGTATTCAATAGATTTGAAAGCAAAATGGACTTGTATGAATTGTAATACTGAAAATAATCTTAATATAGATATTGTATCCGAATTTTTTCGATTGGCTTTCCTTAGCTAAGACGGAGACAATAGAAAAATTCAATAAAGGATTTGAAGATAATATAAGAATATTAATGGAAACTATGCACCAACCATGGTCAGATATACAAAAAATGACTTATCCGTTTTTCTTAAAAACAATTGAATGGAAAACACAATTGGAAGAAAAGAAAAAAGAAGCATTATCAAATAAGAAACAACATAAGGTTGATGGTAATAGAGATTTAACATTAAGAGGATTAACAATTGGTCCATCATAAAAACAAAATAATAAGTTAAAGTTGTAATATTATGATTATAAATAATATATTAGATAAACTATTAGAATTGGATAAATTTATAACTGAATATATAGAATCTATTAAAAATACTGATTCTGATATATGTAATATGAGTATATTAAAATATAAAATTGAACAAGATATACTCGATTTGGCATTTCTATTTAAATCAATACCTGATATGGAATCACAATTCAATTCTATTAGAAAGAAATATCAAGATTTTGAAAAATATATATTTAATAAAAATAATTTTTGCTAATAAAAAGGATTAATTAAATTTAAATATTATGATATATAGTTATAAATGTAATAAATGTAATAATGAATTTGAATTACTAATATATAAATTAGAAAATTCAAATATAAAAAACAAATGCCCATATTGTAATTCTAAAAAAATAAATAGAATATTCAAAACTTCAAATATTTCTTTAATGATTAATGATAAACATAGTATAGTCAGAAAACAAGTTCAGGAACAATCTGAAAAAGCAGATGCAGATAAATCTGGTATTGTTGGGGTTATAGAAGAAAGTGTAGATAGGAATACTGGTAATAAAATGCTAAGGAACGTTTATACAGGACCAATTATTTCTTAATTTATTATGAACTTTGATAATATTGAAAATATTAATAATATATCAGATGATGATAAATTTTCATCAGGTATATCAGATAAATTAATAATTGATTTATTAACAATTTCATTATCATATTTAGAATATGAATATAATACAGAATTAACTAAATTAGCTTCATATAAATTAAATGAACTATTAAATTTAAATACAAATAAACTTAATTATATAAACTCTATATCAGATATAATAGGTTTAGAAAAAAGTATTGAATTAGAAAATTCTAATAAACTTCAAAATTTTAATGATGTATTGAAAATATTATGGATAGATTCTACTATATTAGAAAAATTTGTTAATATTGGAATATTCTCCGAATTTGAAGATACACAAAAACAATTATTAACAGATAGATTATTAAAATTATTACCAAGTTATATTCCAGATGTAAAAACACTTAATCTAATTATTAGTAATTTAAAATCTGATGAAGAAAATTTCAAACAATTAGAAAAAATCAAGACAGATTATAAATCTATTTTATTTAATATATTTTTAGATGATGTAAATTATAGATTTAATAATTTAGAAACAGCAGTTGAATTGAATCTATTATCTATATATAATAGATGTATTAAAATATTGAATAATATAGACCAATCAGAAAAATCTAAGTTTATTAATAAATTAAAAATTTTAGTATTAGATAATTTACTTAAAATTAATATAAACGAATGGCGTCAAATTATTATATTTAATTTTAATAAAAATTTTAGATTTTTTATATCTTATGTTGAAAATTTAATAAAGACATTAATATTAGTTAATATATTAATTGAAGGCAAACAATATTTAGATTTAAATGATGATATATTTGACGAAATAATGAGAAAAGTAGTATTATCCGATTCAGATTTTAGAATTGATATAGAAGATGAATTTAATAATACTGTATTCAATATTGATTCAAAAGAATTTATTAAGAAAATTAACGAATTAGATAATAATAATTCTATATCAAATAATAATAATTATTCAATACAAGAATTGATTGATTCGTATTGTTCATCAATAAGTAATACAAACAATTTAACAAATAAAAATAGTAAATTGATTAATAATAATTTTATTAATTTTTATAATACTAATTTTAAAAATATGCTGAATTAATAGTAAATTATTAAATGGAGTAATTTATATGAATAATATGTTTGGTGCAAATATTTATACTGAAAATATAAATATACCTGAGTTTTTTAATAATCCTAATATTTCTGAATATACATTTTATTTGAAAGCATTGAAAGATTTAGAAGATTATTATAATTCTATTATTAATATATTACATAATAAATGTAAAATTGAATTTACAAATTTGTTTGATGATATATTTGTAGATATATTAACATCAATATCTGTATTAAATAAGCAGTATGAATTATTAAAAGAAAATTCTAATTATTTCATTATTGATTTAGACAATTATAATAATATATCTTCTTCAGTTACTACTGATTTTATTAATGCGTATAAGAAATTGGGTAAGAATATTACATTCCTACCTGAATTAGAAGAGTTTAATAATCAATTAACATCACAAACAGAGATTAAGCAAATACCTGATACAATCAAATCAGAATTTACTGATTATTTACAAGAATCGTCTATAACCAAGCTCAAAGATAAATTTAATTATCCAGAATGCAGAATAGCAATTGATATTGCAGTTGTAATATTCAAATTAATAAAATTTAAATTATCGGATAAATTGAATAAGTTTAATATATTGAAAAATTTCATTATTTCTAAATTTGACGAATCTACAGAGTTTGGTTCTAAAACAAAAGAATTAGAATTGGAATTAAATACTGAACTTGATACTTATTATATAGATAATACTACAGAGAATATTGGTAAATTAGATATAAATAGAATATTAAATAGTAATTCAAATTTGACAGATGAATATAAATCATTTATAAATAAATTTAAATTATTAATTGAACTGATAATTTTATATTAAATAGTTAGGAAATTATATTATGTCAATGCAAGATATATTTGATTTACGTAAACAGCAACAGAAAATTGAAGAATGTATTAATAACATAATTACTAATAATTATACATTAAATATAGAAGAAAAGATATTAGAACCTATTAATAAAAGATTGAATAACATAGAACAGTTATTAACTGATGCTATTAATATATTAAATAATATAACTATAACTAAAAGTAGTATACAAAATAATAGTATTGATGATAAACCTGATGATGATAATATATATATTTCAGATATAGACGAATCGCAGTTTGGTGATTCAAATATAAAAATCAATTCTGATATACAGGATTTATGAACTAGTTATGAAAGATTTCCCAGGTATTACAAATGCTGTTCTAAACAGATCAACAATTAACAAATTAAAAAATTATTTTAATAATAAAATATCATATTTAGAAGGTGAAAGTATAATTAGTGTTACTCCTGTTGGTGGTATACATTACACAGGTCACAGGATAACTACTAATTCTGTTGCATTTGAAATATTACGTAAAAATTCTAAATTAATAATATTATTAATTCAATATCCAAAAGGCGTATTATTTCACGCATATATATACTATCCAGATGTAGATAAATATTCAGGGTCAGATTGGAAATATATATTAGATAAGATATATACAGATATATCAGAAATATTAACAAACATTTAGCAGTTTTAGCACTACAATTTTAATATTGTATATATCAGGACATATTAAACGTTGACATATTTATACACCTTTTTACTATTCAATTTATTCATTTGTTCTGTCCTTTATTTATGGTTGTGGCTAAACATCAAATATGGTGTTTAGCCATTTTTTTACAATGTATATAAAAATGAATAACAAATATTTAACAGTTTTATCATAATAATTTTGATATTGTATATATCTGGACAAATAAAGTGTTATAAGTTTATATTTTGTTTATGTTAAAATTTGGTTCTGGTGATCCTTTTTTAACAAGGTGGTGGCTAAACATCAAATATGGTGTTTAGCCATTTTTTTACAATATATACATATAAAGAAATTACAAATAATAATACAATAATAAAAAATGGATTTCAATAATAAATATGACTACTACTAATGTTGATTTGACTAATGCTATAAATGTAATTAATAAATTAGAATCATTTATAAACAATAAATGCTTAAAACAATTTGGTGAATTACATAATATTAAACCAGAATTTAATTATTTAAAATTAAAAAAGGAAAATATTTCTAAAACAGCATATTTTCTTGATGTTAAAAAAAAATATGCATTACATATAATTAATAGAGAAAATATAGATATAGATGAAATAGAAATTAAAGGATTAGCAATAAATAGAAGTGATTATCCTAAACTTACAAAAGAAAAATTATATGAATTGTTAATGTTAATTATTAAACCTGATGTATTAGATATTAATAATATTAATAATTTTATAAATACAACTACAAATCTATTTGTTAAATATGCAATGGAAGGTAATAAATGTGTTGCCAGACCTGTATCATATTCAACATTTCAATATAAGAGGTCTAAACCACCATTTCATGTATTAGGTATGCAATTATGGAATACACTCGTTTATAATACTTTCTATCCAGGCTCAAAAGGATACATGTTCAGGATAAAAGGAATTGATACTGGTAAATATAAAAATTCTGAATATTGTAAATTAGATATATTCAAAATGGATCAGCAAATTCTAAAAAGTAATTATATAGTAATACCAGAAGATGTGAATAATATTCCAGATTTTTTTATACTGGATATAGATAAAATAGTAGAATTTGCGTGGCTGGATAGAGTAAAAGAATTATGTATATTTTTAGATAATAGTCAGTCAACTGATAATAATTATATATTATTATAAAATTATAATATAGATATGGAGTTAGTATGATTTATAATATTAAATTAATAGGTTCTATATTTGCTATTTTTTTAGTTATATCCTATTATATTAAAACATTAACAGAAAAATAAAACAATAATTTTTAGCAGTTTTATAACATTTTTTTTGAAATAGTATTTCAAGGACATATATTATGAAATAGAAATATTCTATACATCCAATCATTTCTTTCTAACACATACAAAGTCTCCTTTAATTTAGAGAAGAGTGGGGTTACTATAATAATATAGTGCCCCACTTTTTTTACTATGTGTAGAAATGATATAATAATACAATTAAACTAAATATTGATTATATATAAAAATATTTACAATATAATATAATTATTAGTCTAAAAAATAAATAAAAATTGAAGGTTAATTTAATAACATTATGAAACAACATATAACATTTAATAAATCTAATGATACAGAATTAGTATTAAAAAATAATTTGTTATATTATAAAATACCTGATAAATATTATACTGAAGATTATGAATTGCTCGATTGCCAGTTTATTCATGATACAAATGAAGTATTATATATATTCAAAACAAGTTCTAATAGTAAAGAATTTTATATAGAACAAAATAAAAAAACATATTATTATGAATTGAATACTGAACGGGATTTTACAGAATCTGGAGCTATAAATGAATATGTATTAAATTCCAAATATACAAAATTTAATGTTGTAGATGATGTTAATAAAATAAAAAAATTAAGTGATATATTAAAATCTTCAAATTCTATATTATACGATGCAGATATAAATACTTGTGTTAAACGGATAATAGATTATAGATTATTACGTAAACAAACAGAACCTGATTATGATTTGGTTATAATGTATTGTGATATAGAAATATATACACAAAACGCATTAGAATTCCCAGACCCTAATATTTCCAAATATCCAATTTCTGCTATATCTTTTAAATTATCCAATTCGGATATACTAGAAATTTGGGCAGTTAAACCAAATAAGGATATTAAAGAACAAAAAATTGATATTAATTGTAATTATAAATTAGTACTATTTGATACTGAATATGAATTATTAAATAATTTTCTGATTTATATTAATCAATTAAAACCAGATATTCTTACAGGCTGGAATTTTATTAAATTCGATTTTACTTATATTATTAATAGAGCATTGAAATTTGGACTTGATATTAATCTTATATCACCTTTGAATAATATTAAAATTTATAAAGGTAAAACGGAAATATTTTATAATGTATATGGATTGATATTACTGGATATGCTTGAACTATTCAAAAGTCTAACATTTTCACAAGAAGAAAGTTATAGTTTAGCTAATATTACAAAGAAATATCTTAATTATACAAAAATTAAATATGAAGGATCATTAGATAAATTATATGAAACTGAATTTTTCAGGTTTATTGAATATAATGCAACGGATACTCTATTATTAGAAAGTCTGAATCAAAAATTCAGGCATATTGAATTGAAAAAGAATATGGCCAGGATTTGTAATAATACATGGTTTAATGCAGATAAGATGTTATATCTTGTTGATTCATTATCATTGACTTATGCAAAAAAGAAAGGATTATTATGTAAATCAGTAATAAATAATAATGATACTTCAGAACAGGAATCACTAATACCAGGTGCGTATGTTAGAGATCCAATACCATCATTACATAAGTATGTAGTTGATTTTGATTTTTCATCATTATATCCATCATTGATAAAAACATATAATATAGGACCAGATACATATATAGGTAGATTAGTTGATGATCCGAATTTTATTGATGAATATAGATTTTGTGATATAGCTATTGATATAATATATAATAGAAATAATTTAGATACGAACAAAATGGTATATATGATAGCTGACCCATTATCTGCAACTAAACGTAGATTAGTTAAAGTTAGATTAGATAAATTATTAGAGCGTATAGAAAAGAAACAAATTATAATTAATATTAGTGGTTGTTTATTTATTAATCAATCAGAAAAAATGTCATTCTTGAATGAGATTATAACTGATATTTCAGAGTTGAGAACTAAATATAAGAATTTAATGAAACAATTTATTAATGACGAAAAATTGAGAAATAGATATAATAATATACAATATGTATATAAGGTTTTATTAAATTCATTTTACGGTGTATTAGCAAATACTAAATGTAGATTTTTCAGTCCAGAATTAGCATCATCAATATCATTAAGTGGACGGGAAGTAGTTAAATTTACAGGTTGGTATCTTAATAAATTAATAACTGATTTGAAAAATAATAAAGAACCAGAATTAGTTGATACTCCTGATTATAAACAATATTTTAGTGACGAATATGAAGATAAGACAAAATTTAGTAATATAATATATCAAGATACAGATTCTATATTTTTTTCTGTTGCATTCGCTATAAATAATAATGTATGTGCTAAGTTGGAAGAAGGAGATTTACAAAAATGATAAATGAATTTTTTATTGATTCACAATTAAAAACAGCAATAAGTATATTTGATAATAATATATCTGTTTCTGAAGAAATAGAATATTTTTCTATATTAAAAAATATTATAGAATATGAATTAAAAAAATTAGAAAAAATAAATCAAAAACAGGTTAATCAACAATATATAGATAAATTAGAATTGATAAAAATATTATGTGATTTCAGATTAGAGAAAGGTAAATTATATAATACAATACAATTTTTAGATACACTAAATGCAGGTAAATTGAAAGTATGGATTGAATATTTACAAAATATTCAGGAATTTGTAGATAAACCACAATTTTTAGAATCATTGAGAATAGTATCTAATAAATTAAAAATTATTAAAATATTCAAAAATAAAGATAAATTTCAAAAATTAATTGATGAAATTGATACAGGTGAACATTACACAGATGAATCAATTGTTAATACGTGGGAAAAGGTTATATTTGATAATTATCAATATTTAAATGATTTGAATAGATTTGATATTTTACGGTCTGCATCATCGTTAGATTTAATTGATGATGATTATAATAATATGGTTCGTAATATAGCAAATAGTTTAGATTCAGATATAATTTCTAAAAGTGGTTTTGAAACATTAGATAATTCTTTAGTATGCGGTGGTTTTGAAGGTAGGCGATTATATTTAATAGGTGGTACTAGTGGTTGTGGTAAAAGTATGTTATTAATAAATTTAATGGTAAATTCCGTTAAATCCAAAAATAATTTTAAAGATAAACCAATTGTATTATTATATATTTCATTAGAAAATCTTATTTATGAAACATGGTGTAGATTTTATTGTTGTTTGACAAATACACCACATAAGACATTTTATAATAGAATGAAACAGGAATTGAATTCTGGTGAGGATAATTATGAATTATTTTCTAATTCACTTAAAAAACAAGTTACAGATATACTTAAAAAATCTAATAGTAAAGTTATATTAAAATATTTACCACCTACTTCGTCTGTACTGGAAATCTACAAATTAGTTGAAGAAACTAAAAATAAATATGGATATATTACTGCTGTATATGTTGATTATTTAGATTTATTATCATCAACAAAATCTATGAATGAATATAGATTTGAATTGGGTGAGATAAGTAAAACATTAAAGAGTTTAGCTATAGAATATGATGTGCCATTAATAACAGTTACCCAATTAAATAGAGAAGGCTATAATTCTGAGAAAGGTCTTAACCTGACACAAATGTCAGAATCAATGTTGAAAGTTGATTGCTCAGATTTTGTAATGTTTATGCAAAATATAGGTGAAATATGTAGAGAAGGTAATATTAAATATAAAGGTATTAGGGCTAAAATATTAAAACAAAGAAATGGACCATCTGGTATAGAATTCACATTAGGTTATCCATTGACTATGAATAATAAATTCATATTTGATTTTAGTATAGTTGAATTATCACCGCAGGAAGAAAGAATTAGTGATAATAATATATTAATGGAAAATATTAAAGATATTGATGATAATAATGATATTTTTCCATTTTAATATAAAATAAGAAAAAAAATATTATGATAGATCTAGAAATTACAAATAATCTAATTAATAAAATTAAAAATTCAAATAAAATTGCATATTTGAATGGTGATAAAAATGAGATTATTACATATTGCCCAGAATGCGAATCAAATTCAAATAAGAGAAAAGGTCATTTATATATATCTTTAGAAACTCCAGTATTCTATTGTCAGAAATGTAATTTTAGGGGTAATATTAAATATCTGTTTGAGATACTTGGTATAAATTTAGATATCAAATATCCAGAATCAAAATCAGTATATACTAAATATATAAATACAGAATCTGAAAATATACCTGATACAGTCAAGTATGAATCTATAAATATTAATAATGATTATATACTATCTAAATATAATTCAAAAGTTGAATATATTCAAAAAAGATTGGATATAAAAGATCCATATACTGCAATTAAAATACCTAATATAGTTTATAAATTGGATACTATAATAAACAGAAATATAGGCAATATTAGTATAGATACTATTGATAGTAATTATATTGGTTTTTTAACATCAAGGAAAACAGGATTAATATTAAGATGTATTAATGATAAATATCCAAGATATTTGAAATATAAAATAATAAACAATTCTATTACTGATTATTATTCTATTAAAATTCGTGATATTGATGAAACTGCACCTGTTATATTAATAGGTGAAGGTATTTTTGATATATTATCTGTTATATATAAGAATAGTGAATTAATTGAAAAATTGCCTATATCTAATGATAAATTACCAAATTTATTATTAGCCTCATTACATAAGATAGATATAAATTCTGTTTTATATTCATTATATTTATTGAAATGCACTTATGCACGATTCATATTTTTAGCAGATACAGATGTAATATCTACGCATTTAGGTAAAAATAAGAATATAGATTATTTCAGTAAAAATTTTGAAAATATACCTGGTATAGAAAAATATTATGTATTCACAACAGGTATTAAAAAAGATTTTGCAGATTTGTAAATATTCAAAGTGTGTGTGTATATTATAATGTAAAATAGTATAGATTAGAATAATATAATTGCAATAGTTTTATACTAAATTAAGCAGCAATATGCTAAATAAACTAGTTAAATTAAATATATTTATAAGTAGTATATATATAAGATATATATTATATTAGGGGTTAAAGTTTATATGCTATTATCAAAGAGTCCAACCAAGTTATACAAAAAATTAATTGAAACACGGGCTACTCAAACATTTGTGCATAGTGATGATTTAGATGATACTTATATTAAATTGTATAAAAAAATGGAAGCATCAAATGAGTTATACTCATTTGCTGAAGATCTTACAGTTGGATTTAAACGGACTAAAATTAATAATAAGGATTCTATATTATTATTATTTAAATATATATATCCATTAACAAAGAAAAAGATGACAAATAATATAATAAATCAGAAAGTATTAGAAATATTAAAATTATTAGAAAAGTCTTATGAAATAATTAAAGGTAGAACAATTAAATCTGTTAATAATAAAACTGGACAAATAAATTGTTATATAATACTATTTATTAACTCAGAAAAGATATAAAAAATTTATGAATATTGAAATATTAGATATTAACAATTTCATTAAAAAAAATGAATTAAAAGGACCAGTTACATCCTCAAAAATATATTTATCACAAAAGACGAATACATTCGATCCTAATGGTATATTTTCTGAAGAGATATTTGGGCTACGAAATTCGCCAGAAGAGAAATTAAGTTTTTCATGGATAGATTTGAATTGTAAAGTAATACATCCATTTATTTATACAATTCTAGAAAAGAGAATTGAACGAAAGATAGATAAACTAATTAGTATGACTTCTTCATTTAGTATAAATAATGATGGCTATTTGATTGAGGATCCGAATGGTAATATATCGGGTATGTCAAAATTATACGAATCACGAAAAAAAATCAAATTTCGTAAATTAGATGATATGAAATCTAAAAATATTAATTATGAACAGAAAAATATAGATGATTTGTTCATAATTGATTATGCATTATTATTAGAAAATTCAACTGGTTTGTCAAATGATGAAATTGATGATGATAGACTTGAAAAAAATACAGATACTGATTTTGATATAGACTATTTTAGTAGAAATATAATAATAGATAAATTACATGAATATTTGAAAAAAGATATATTTTTCATTGATAAACTACTTGTAATTTCTCCTGCATTCAGACCTATTGTTAAATTAGAGAAAGCAGGTATTTCTACTACAGATACATTAAATGATATTTATACTAAAATAATAAATTTATCAAATCAGGTCAGAGGGTTATCAGGTAATTTATCTGATATTCTTGCATATAGAATTCAATTAGTATTAAAAGAATTAGTTGATTATATAAGTAAGAAAGTATCAACTAAGGAAGGTACTATTCGTGAATTGATGTTGAGTAGGCGTGCAGATTTTTCTGCAAGGACAGTTATTACACCCAATCCCGAATTGGAATTAGGTGAGATAAGTGTACCATTCAGAATTGCCTGTTTGATATTTGAGCCATATATAATTTATGGTATTCTTAATTCTGATTATTCAAAAAATATACCTCAACAATTCCACGAATTAGCATTAGAATTTTTGGGCAAGGAAAAAATATTTACTGACCTGTAATCTGTTTTACTTCAGATTTTAATACTTTTTTCATACTATTAACTGCATTTTTTTTAACAATATCTTCAGATTTATCTTTCTTAGGCTTCTTCTTGATTTGTTGTGGTGATGATGGGTTTATTAATGGTGTTGTAGTTGGATGATTTGTAGTAGGCATAACTTGACTTGTTGAAGTTGTTGGTGTAGTATATAAATCTGATTCAATGATAAATTTAAATAAATCGAATCTTGGTATTATAAACATTATAAAGATTTCCTATTTAATTGTAATAATTTAATTATTGTATATATAATTTTGTCCTAACTAAAATATTATATTAATAATACAAAAATAGAAATATATATATGACTGAAAAAATTGATGATAAAAGTTTAATTCTTGTATGTTTAATATATAAAAATAATAGTATAATAGACATACAGGTATCTAAGGCAAAAGATACTAAGGATATATCACTTAGAAAAAATGAATTAATAGAGATATTTACAGATAAGAAATTTAGATTTCAATTATGGCTAATATCAGGATTTGATTATATAAATTCATCTACATTATTATACGATTCATATTCACCACCACAAACTGATAAAACTGATAAAAATACAGAAAAAGGTATAATTATAGATTTTAAGACAGGCGAAAGAATAAATAATAGGACAAAATAATATACATTATAATATATAAAGGTATATATTTTATTATGACTAAAAAATTAAATACTATTTTATACGAATCTTCATTTTTCAAAACAGGGTCAATTAAATTCAATACTAAATATAATATTAAAAATAATATTGAAACTGATGATACTAAAATATCTGTTGATAATAAACCCGAATTAAATTTGATACCAAATAGAAAAGAATATACTATTGCATTAACTAAATTAGCATCAGCTATTGAAAAACAAAAAAGATAAATGAATAATAACGAATTATTATTAGAATTATTTAAATTTCTTAAAGTAAAGAAATATAAAATTAATATTTTATTTTTAGATGATTCTAATCCAGATTCATTAAAAGTTTTATATTATAATAAACCAGGTTCTAAATATTTTACAATACCCCAATTTGAAGTTGAAATATCTAAAAAAGATGCAAAACGAAATTTGATTGATAGTATTGAAAATATATTTCCTGAAATAATGAAATTAACAATAGATGTGTATGGTAATTATATAAATAAGTGTTGTAAATATAATTTTATTATTAATGTAGTAACTAATACAATAACATTTTTAATATCAAAGTCAGAATGGAGTTCACATAATTATTCTGGGTTGAAACAAAAACCAGTATTAATAGATATTTGTAAATTTATTTATGATAAGAATTATTTGCCTAAAAAAAGTATAGTTGATATAAATTCGATAAATGTATTAGCATTTGCAATAGCAAATAATTTGATATCATGTAAATGTTCTGAATATAATGATAATAAAATGGAGTGAAATAAACTGGTTATATGTTATTAGAATTTCTAATTCCACCAAATTTAAATGAATCGAAAAAATGGATACAATCCGCAATTAAGAAAAAGGGGTCATTACGCCAATTAGCAAAGGCTGAAGGTGCACTTAAGAAAGATGGGACTATTAGTAAAGAATGGTTGCGTAAAAAGTCTAAAAGTAGGAATAAGACAGTTGCAAGACGAGCAAGGTTAGCATCAACTTTAAATAAAATGAAATAAGAAGATATATGACTAATTTTCTGAATTATATATTAACTGAGGCTGATAATATTATTATTAAAAAGGAAAAAATAGGAACTAAAAAAGCAATTAATATAAATGGTGAACGTGTTTATGATGAGCGGGATGTTAAATCTAATATTGAATCTACAGATGATGAAACTAAATTAAAATTAATAAAATCTGATTATATACGAAATGTAATTAGATATGGTAGACGATTACAATTATATAAGCCTGGATTGATAATAAAAGTTGATTATCCAGAACAATCACATTATTCTTATAAATTAAAAAAGCAAATGGGTGAGTGGACCGAATATCCAGATTTTTCACCTGATTTATCGCCAAAAGAAATATTATGTAAAGGTGTATTACTTGGCTGGGTGTTACGTGATTGGTATCTGGAATTTCCTAAAGATTGGTATATTGATGCTATTAAACAAAATAAGATAGCATATCTAGCACCATCAATTAGATATAATTATTATAAGATAGCAGAAAATAAAACTGCTTTGAATTGGCGCAGGGATTTAGCAGAAGATCCAAAAGTTATTACTGAAGATCCGTATGGTTGGTTACAATGGTATTTTAGATTTTATATAGGTAGACGAGTTCCTGATGTAGATAGGAAACAAATTAGACGCTGGCTTGCATTCAGAAATAGATATGAACGTATAATAGATATTTCATGTAATGATAATGATGAAAATTGTCAGAAATCTATTAAACAAGCAGCATTATGTTTTGGGCTGGATATTAAATAGAAAATTAGTAGTATTATATATTATAATATAATTATATTATAAATCTAACAATTAAACATTTTTATAAGTTCGGAGTAATAAATAAAATGACAATATATAATATTTTCGCAATCAGCATGATAATCAGTTTAAGTATCCAATTATTTATAGCAATTTTTATTTATCTTAAAATCAGAAAAACTGAATTGGTAATATGCAGAAAAGATAAATTAATTAAAGACCTAAAAAAGGAAAAATATAGACTTATTCGCAAACTTAAAAAATATGGTATATTCGATAATGACAATAATAATACAACTGAAATACCATTATCATATTTTGAAAATGATAAATTTATATTCAATATTACTAAATTATTAGAATATTTGAATAATAGTAAAAAAATAATTAATACTGGATATATTAAATATATTAATAATCATGAAAAAATAGATACAGATTTATCTTTACCCAAAGAAATATCAGATATATTACAAAATATTATAACTGAATTATTAGATATATTGGAGATTAAATGATTAGATTAACTGAAGCAATAAGTAAGGAAGATATTAATTATGATCTTGTTGATATGCAGAAAAAGGTAGTATACCTGACAAATAGATATTATGATGTTCATTTACGTGATTTAGTATTACAGGCTAAGCAGGATGCTGCTGCTAAATTTAACTGGTTATTTAATTTTCCAATCTTGAAATTTTTCAATTTAAAAGAGCATATTAAAAAATTGAGATATGATGAGGAAGCAAGTATTACTTATGAATTTAAAAATGATATACAGTATAGATTTGTATTTACAAGTATAAATAGAAACAAATTTGATAAATTAGAGAAATATCCGCATTTCACTACTAAGGATGGAGTTATTGTATATTATCCATATTTAAGAGTATCAATAAATGTTCGTAATAATATGATAAATAGTATTTCAATTTATACAATTGGTTATTTTGATAATATACCACCTGATGGTAAATTTTATAATGCTGAATATAGGACTACATTAAAGATTAATGTGCCTGTTATTAATAAAACAGTAGCAACTACTACTACTGAATCAAATGAATATATAACAGAAGTATTTAAAAAGTATATAAATAAGTTAGACTTAGATAAATTTGAAAAATTGATAAATGCATATATTACCAATTATTTAGATAAACATATTTCAGATATTATTTCAAAATTCAATGAAGAAATAACTAATAATGGATTAGAATTTTTAATCAATTTTCCTATTCAGAATTTTCTAAATAAGGATATATTAACTAATACTTTAGAATATGATTCAGATATTAGTTCTGCAACAAATATAAATTTTAATAATTACTATCAAGTTCAAGCACCTTCACCATTATTGATTTTTAATAATGGTTCTAAATTATATCCACCCAATTTTAATATTAATTTTATAATTGAGTCAGGACAAATTAAAAAAGTCATATTCAGTACTATTATAACAATTACTAATATACCTAATAATAGTACATATTTCCTTAAGCGTGGTGAAAAGAAATTTCAGGTAATTACTGATACTATTATAAAATAATAAAACATATATATAGGATATATAAATAAAAACATGTCTAATACCAAATTAATAAATACTTTGTTATGTGAAGGGTTAATGTCATATTTAGCAAAAGCAGCAGTTAAAAATATGGCAGATGCTACTTTAGGTGGTAGTATGGGTAATATTTATACAAATTGGACTGAAGATGAATTGATGAATAAAATATCTATGCTTACTGCAAAAATACGTAATATGTATAAAACACCGGAAACATTTGATTATGAAGATATAAAACTTGCTGAAGCTGAACTTAAAAAACTTAAGACTGAATTGAAGCATAAACAAATCAGAAATGTTATTACTGGTGCTGTTTTGAATACTATTATAAACAGACTGGCTGGACCTGATATTGCGAATGTTATAAGGACAGGTGAGTTAAGTGCAGTATTACCTTATGCGTATTCGAAATTTAGGGATAAAGAAGGGGATATTCCAGATATATTACCATTAATAAGTGGTTTAGCAGGTACAGCTGTTGCTGGAGTTATTAATAGTAAAATTAAATAAAATTATGATATATTATATAGAAACAATTATAAAAATTAAAAAAAAAACAATTAAAAAAGGATTATTATTACAATGATTACAATTAATTTTCATTTAGAAGGTGGGGCAATAATAAACATAACAGATAATGTTTCAACTGTTGAAGAGATTAGTAATATACTAATTTCAGGATTGACCAGTAATAGTGATGATACAATAAAATTAGAGAATGATGATACAAGTAAAATAATCATATTATCAAAAAGTAAAATAATTGGAATCGAATTAGAAAAAAGTGATATTAATAATAAAACGTCTAAAAGAGGTAGACCTTCTAAAACTAAGTCACAAAAACAGGACACATCCGATATAATAAAAGATTTAATATCAACAGATGATGTTGAAATTAAAAATCAATAATACATATATAAAGAGATTATAAATGTTTGAAACTATTTCAAATTACACAGTTTTATTAAAAAATTTTCTCATATTAATAATGTATTTAATATTTATATCAGAATTGTTATTTTTAACATTTTTTACTTCTATAGCATCTAAGTATATTTATAATATATTAAAAAATTATAGTAGGAATATATTATTACATAGATTTGATACATCATCTGTTATTCTTAAAGATAGTATAGAACGTGCATATAGAAAAATAAGAATAGATGATATTAAAGTGTATATGGAAAGTAAACAAAAATTGAATGATAAAGAAGTAAAAAAATTTGGATTGAAATTTGTTGAATTAGTTAAAACTTATATGGGCCCGAATCAAGTAATTGATTGGATTAAATTTTATGGTAATGAAGAAGCATTTTATTTATTTTTATATAACATATTTTTAGAAAAATATTTAGAAGATGAAACTATATTTATTAGTAAAAAATTGAATAACAATAATATATAAAAGGTAAAACATGAGTTATATTCCACCATCAGATAGTAATCAAAATCCATATTTCAATAGTGAACAATCACCTGATTCAGAACAGCAAGAAAAAGATTTATTAAATCAAATAAAAACTATTTCAGTTGGCTGGTCTTCTGGTAGTTTAAAACGAGTAATGGATGGAGTCAAAAAAATAATATATGGTGATGATATTGTTGACCCGGAAATACATTCAGTAGATAAAATTATTGATACATTATCTAATAATGTATATAATAAAGATATTAAAAATTATATAGACTTTTATTTATCTGGATTGAATGATACTGAACCAGAAAGGTTGAATAAAGATTTACAAGGTGTACTTGGAACATTATCAGTAGATTCTGAATTGAAGAATAGATTAAGTAGATATAATATTTATGATGATATAGTTGATAATATACCATTCTGTGGTAAAGCATTACGAGTATTATATACATCTGTTATATCACCTGATAATTTGACTAAACAATCTATTGTAGTAAATTCATTAAACCAGGCATCTGAAAAAGAAAATTCACAATTGAAACAAACAAAAGCAATTGCCGCTTATCTAGAAAAGGAAGGGTCTATATTTGATGCAGTTAGAGACGCATTTTTATATGGTGATGCTTTTATAGAAATAGCAGATAGACATTCGGATGATGTGCCTGTATCACAAACAGTACTAACGGAATCAAAAGATGTTGATTTGATTAAAGGCGGTATTAATTCGGGTATAGGAGTAATAACTGAATATTATAATATACTATCTAAAGATGAATATGAATCTCTAGATATTGATATTAAAAATGACCCAAATCTACATATTAAAAATTTAAATGAATCTGAAATTAAAATATCAGAAGCTTCTGAAATTAGTGTTGATATTGATATAATAACTGATGATGGATTTAATATACTAGAAGACATAGAAGAAGATTCAAATAAAATAGATAAAGTAATTGCACAAATTGTAGATAAGGATGTGGATATAACTAAAAGAAATACTGAATTGGATAATGATAAATTATTACAAAAACTTAATACATCACATTCTAAAATAATAAATAAACAAAAGAAACAGTTGAAAAATAATAAAAATAAAGATATACAAGATTTATGTGTTATATTACATTCGCCGTATAATGTAATAAAAATATGTAGTTCTAGATATAAATTGAATTTGGGATATCTAATATTACCTCCAACATCAAATAGTAGTAATATGATTAGATCAAGTTTTTCTAATAGCTCGCCAAATCAATATACATCAACAAGTTATAGATATGTATCACCAATGAGTAATTTCAGTTCGTCTATGTCAGGGTTAATGTTTAATAATGTTAATATAAGTGGTGTTGATAAGATATATGAAGAATTATTGAAAAAAATTAAAAATCTAGTAGGTAAAAAAGATATTAAATTTGAAAAAAATGAAGTAATGAGAATGCTGGAAAGACTCATTAAAGAAACTGAACGTGAAAAAACCGGGTCAATGGATAAGATGGTTCTTAAGATTAGATATGTACCGCCTAATAG
>ENA-UOYA01001462-UOYA01001462.1-activated-sludge-metagenome-genome-assembly--contig:-NODE-1462-length-25051-cov-5.100736_pt1 | contig 25051 bp, 21 predicted proteins | sample MGYA00238163_ERZ764804 | MGnify/ENA primary metagenome ERZ764804 (study PRJEB28919, sample SAMN05720223) | activated sludge metagenome | isolation source: Anaerobic digester | place: Hong Kong... | reverse complement strand
CAAGGTGGCCGTGAGTGGGATGCGTTACCATTCCGGACGGTTTGTTTATCACCGCGTAATGATCATCCTCGAAAAGTATCTGAACGTTGGCAGGCCGGTTCAGCATATAAGTCGAATCCTCATACTCGATGAACAGCTCGTCGCCCTCCGAGATCCTGTCCCTGATCCTCGCGTGAACCCCGTTAAGATTGACCGTCCCGTATAATTTAAGGCGTTTTACCATTACAGAGCTCATAAGAAGTTCTTTGCGCAAATACCGCTGAATCTCACAGCCGTCATACTCTGATGTTATTGTCACTTTGTTTTTCATACGAATATTGTAACAAATATTGACAATAGTCGCTTTTATTTTTACAATACTTAAAGGCTTGTCAGAGCCATTTTTTAATCGTTCTTTGACAACTTAATAAATATTGGAGGTGAGTACCAACGTGCCACATATTCAGTTAATAGTAACTGGAATCGTGTGTGCTGTGGTAGGCGCCCTTCTGGGTCTTGTAATTACTGCAATGTACTTTAAGAAAGGACTTTCTAAGGAACAGAAGCAGCTTGAAGAAGATAAGGTTAAGTCGCAGGACAATGCCAGTTCTTTAATTGCATCAGCACAGAAGGAAGCTGAGAACAACAAACGCGATTTGCTCTTACAGGCAAAAGAGGAAGTCTCCCGCGTCCGTTCAGAACTTGAACGCGAAGCGAAGGAGAAGAAACAGGAGCTTGCTAAGGAGCGCAACAAGCTTGAGCAGAAGGAAGAGAATATCTCCCGGATTGAAGCAACATGTGAACGCAAGCAGGAAGAGATTGAGAAGAAGCAGCAGAACGTCGCTGAACTCGAAGCCCGTGCCAGAGATTTTGAATCTCGTAAAAGGACAGAGCTTGAGAGAGTGTCGGGATTATCTGTAGCGGAAGCCAAATCGCTGGTGCTTGATGAAGCAGAACGTGAATACAGTCATGATATGGCTGTTATGCTTAAGCAAATGGAAGAGAAGACAAAGCAGGATGCAGATAAGATTGCAAAAGATATTATTGTCAACGCGATTCAGCGTTATGCATCTGACTATGTTTCCGAGGTTACGGTCTCTGTTGTCAACCTTCCCAACGATGAGATGAAGGGAAGAATAATCGGTCGTGAAGGCCGTAACATCAGAGCTATTGAGACTATCACAGGTGTTGATCTGATTATCGACGATACACCTGAGGCTATCGTTCTATCATCTTTCGATCCTTTGAGAAGAGAGATTGCGAGACTTACCATTGAGAAGCTCGTTGTCGACGGCAGAATTCATCCTGCCAGAATTGAGGAGATGGCTAATAAAGCCAAGAAGGAACTCAATCAGACAATCAAGACTGAAGGTGAGAAGGCCGCATTCGATACCGGCGTAATTAATCTGCATCCTGAGATCATAAAGATTCTGGGAAGGCTGCATTATCGTACGTCATACGGTCAAAATGTCCTTCAGCATTCTATTGAGGTTTCATGGCTTGCGTCTATGATGGCGGAAGAGCTCGGGCTTGATGTAAATCTTGCACGTAGAGCCGGTCTGCTTCATGACATCGGCAAAGCTGTTGACTTTGAACAGGAAGGAACCCATGTACAGCTCGGTGTAGAGATTGCCAAGAAGTATCATGAGAATCCTAATGTTATCAATTGTATCGAAGCACATCATGGCGATGTTGATCCTTTGATTCCGGAAGCTGTTCTGGTTGCAGCAGCAGATGCTATTTCTGCCGCAAGACCGGGTGCAAGACGTGAGAATCTTGAGACTTATATAAAGAGAATCGAGAAGCTCGAAGAGATTGCAACAAGTTTCGATGGAGTTGAGAAGAGCTACGCCATTCAGGCAGGCCGTGAGATTCGTGTCATTGTCACACCTGAGAAGGTTTCTGATGACGAGATGATTCTTAAGGCTCATGAGATCTGTAAGAAGATTGAGGATGAACTGGATTATCCGGGACAGATCAAAGTAAATGTAATCAGAGAAACAAGGGCAACCGACGTTGCAAAATAAAAGTTTATAAGTACCTATATTAAATTATTATTTTATCCGACGTTAGAATTCACTTTAACCAATTATAAAGAAGACCGGAATTTTATTTCCGGTCTTTTTTTTTGTTCATCAATTGTTTTGTTCACTTATATCTGCATATATGGTGAGAAGCTGAAAAAGCAGGCAGATGAAACATTATTGGTATCAATGAGGATGGAAATAGAACTGTCAATATGATAACCTTTGGAAGCAGCAATTTTACTGCTTGGAACGGATGGTGAATTATTGAGAATTTGTTTTATCGGTGATGTGGTCGGAGCGCCGGGGAAACGGGCTTTACGAGCAGTATTGCCTGAGCTCCTCAGCCGGGAGAATATAGACTGCTGTATTATCAATGCGGAGAATTCTTCGCACGGTATCGGCGTAAATTCCAAGATAATCACAGAACTGTGCAGCTATGGCGCGAATGTTATAACTTTAGGGAATCATACTTTCTCGGACAGAGAATTTGAGACTGAGATAAAAGGAATTAAGAACTGTGTCAGGCCTGCGAACATTACGCCGCCATGGCCGGGACGGGATATTGTTGTTTTCGATAAGGGTAATGAACGGCTGGGAGTGATAAATCTCCTGGGACAGGTAGATATGTCGCCTTCCGCGGACAATCCGTATTTCAAGGCGGACGAACTGATTAATGAGCTTAAGGAGCAGCGCTGTACCTCCGTGTTTCTTGATTTCCATGCTGAAGCAACCTCGGAGAAACAGGCTATGGGTTATTATCTGGACGGACGCGTCAGCGTGGTCGCCGGTACGCATACACATGTTCAGACCGCGGATGAGAGAATACTTCCGCAGGGAACCGGCTACATTACTGACTGCGGAATGACCGGAGTCTATGAGTCGATACTCGGTATGGATATAGAAACAAGCTTTACGAGACTTGTTCGAAAAATACATTGCAGGTATGAACCGGCGTCCGGTTCTGCCGCGATTTGTGGTATCATTTTCGAGACCAATCTTAACGGGAGATGCGTTTCAATCAAGCGCTTTTGTGAATATGAGTAAAAAATCTGACATTGCTTTCTTTTCGTTTCTTGTGCTGATTCTTGTCACGGCAGATCAGTTTCTTAAGCGCATTATTACTTACACAATGGAGCTTTACGATCAGCACTACATCATTGATAATTTTTTTTCATTCAAATTTTCAATCGACTATGTCGTCAACACAGGAAGTGCTTTCAGCTTTCTGGCTGACAAGAGCTGGGGAATATATGTCCTGTCGATTGTATCACTGATCCTCGGCAGCATTATAATGCTGTTTACGCTTGTGGCAGCCGGCATGGGCAAGAAATTCCTTGCATCTTCTTTTGCGCTTATATCCGCAGGAGCATTCGGAAATCTTGTGGACAGATTCACGCTGAAGCATGTTATTGATTTTCTGAGGTTTGATTTTGGCAGCTACACATTTCCGGTGTTTAATTTCGCTGACATCTGCGCCGTCGTCGGCACACTTCTGATTATTTTCCTGATACTGTTCAAACCGAAGTATTTTGATGAATTTCTTAGAAAAATCGGAGTAGGTGCAAAGAAACATGCCTGAAGTTACTTACATATGCAATGAGAACGGAATAAGACTTGATGTCTTTATATCCGGAGAAAACTCTGAATATTCCAGATCATTTTTCAAACAGCTTATTGATTCGGGCAAGGTAACTGTAAACGGCGATATACCCGCAAAGCCGGGAATAAAGCTTAACGCCGGTGATGCTGTGCTGTGCTCAATACCGGAGCCGCAGGTTATGGACAACAGACCGCAGGATATTCCTCTGGATATTCTCTACGAAGACAGTGATATTCTTGTCATCAACAAGCCGCAGGGAATGGTTGTTCACCCCGCCGCAGGTCACCACGAAGGGACACTTGTCAACGCTCTTCTGGCTCACTGCGGAGATGAGCTGTCCGATATCAACGGCGTTATCAGACCGGGAATTGTTCATCGTATTGACAAGGATACCTCCGGTATTATGCTGGCCTGCAAGAATAATGAGACTCATCTGAAGCTTGCTGACATGCTGTCGAGGCACGAGATCGTAAGACAGTACAGAGCTCTGGTTTACGGTGTTATCGCTCCTGACAAAGGAACAGTAAACGCGCCTATAGGAAGATCTGACAAGGATCGCAAGAAGATGGCTGTAATTAAAGGCGGGAAGCCTTCGGTTACACATTTCGAAGTTGTTAAGCGTTATTGCGAAGCAACTGATTTGAGTCTGCTCCTTGAGACCGGACGGACACATCAGATAAGAGTCCATATGTCATATATCGGTCATCCTGTTGTCGGCGATCCAATATATGCGGGCAAACGTCCTGATTACGGCCTGGAAGGTCAGGCACTTCACAGCAGTTCAATAACCTTTACACATCCCAGAACCGGGGAGGTTATGCATTTTGAGACTGAACTGCCGGAGTATTACCGGAATCTGCTTTCTGGTCTGACTCCGATTTCAGATTGACGATTTGCCGTAATAGGGTAATAATTTTATAAAGTCTTTATATGAGGGGATTCAATGGAAGAAGTTGTCGGAAATTTAAGTTCTTCTGATTTGTTGGTTGTCAACTATTTCGATAAAGTCGCGGAAAGACTTGATGTGAGTCTTGAGTTATGTGGCAATTCCGTAGTAATTCACGGTGAAGACGGACTCAGCAGATTGAGAGGCAGAAGTTGCATAGAGGCTCTGATTGACTTTTCCAGGGATAACGAACTTGATCCGCTTCTTGCAGACTATGTGATTCATCTTGCCAGTATCGGAAAACTTGAGGAATTTGCGAAATCGGGTGCGGACGAAATCTTTTATATAACACCGAACGGAAGACCGATCAAGGCAAAGACGCTCGGACAAAGGTTCTATATTGATGCACTTAAGCGCTCTGAGCTGGTCATATGTTCCGGACCGGCAGGCTGCGGCAAGACTTTTCTCGGTGTAGCGATGGCAGTAAAGGCCTTCAGGAACAGAGAAGTATCAAGGATTATACTTACGAGACCTGCTCTTGAGGCAGGTGAGAGGCTGGGTTTTCTGCCGGGGGATATTGAAGAGAAGGTCAACCCGTATATGAGACCTATATATGACGCTCTGGGTACACTTCTCGGTCAGGAACTTTTCGAGAGATATTATGAGAAGGGACTTATCGAGGTATCGCCGCTTGCTTTTATGAGAGGCCGCAATCTGGACGATTGTTTTGTTCTGCTTGATGAGGCACAGAATACGACCGTTGAGCAGATGAAGATGTTTCTTACGAGAATCGGTATTAATTGCAGAGCCTGCGTCTGCGGAGATTTTACGCAGATTGACCTGCCGCGCGGAGTTGTCAGCGGTCTGCCTGATTCGATGAGAGTCCTTGCCGGTATCGAAGGTATCAGTCTTATCAGACTTACCGGAGAAGATATAGTTCGCAACAGTCTTGTACAGAGAATTGTCAATGCCTATGAAGGAGTATCACATGAGCAGTAAACAAAAAGGTATGCGGATTCTGAGAACATTAGCATTGCTTCTGACTGTATTTGTACTGGTCTTTATATTTTTTTACGGTTCTTTAGCTGAGAGTTACGACTATGATATAGGGTCTGTCGCCGAGTCTGATATCTATGCGCCGCGAACTTTTGTCGATTCCTATGAGACTGAACATCAGGCGGTTATCGCCCGCAATTCCGTCTCGGCTATTTTTATAAGGTCAGACGAGATATCGGAAGAGAATAGCGACAATGTTGAAGGCTTTTTCGATCTGGTAAGTCAGGAGAGATCGATTTATTCTGCAAGCCTCACAACAACATCTCCAATTACGTCAGAACAGGCTGCTTCTGAGCTGTCGGTCAATATAAAGCAGACACTTGACGCAGAGATAAGCGCGGAAAGTCTTCTTGTGTTTATGGATATGAGTGATTCTTCTTTCAGTTACATAAAGGATAAGGCTATATCAATGACCGAGCTTATAATGGTTGATGATATAGACGAGAGTATGCTCGAGTCTTCAATTGACAGCCAGATTGACTCGTTTAAACAGTCCAATCCTTCATATTCGGAGTATGCCGATTCACTCAAGATTGTTCTTGACGCTCTTCTTCAGCCTAATTCTGTTTTTGACGAGACAGCAACAAACGACTCTGCGGAAAACAGCTACCTCAATGCAATCCAGAATCCGGTTACAATAGATAAGGGTGCGCTTATTGTGTCGTCAGGAGATGTAATAACCGAGCACATATATCAGAATCTTGTTGACCTTGAACTAATAAGAGTCAATTCAATGAACCTTGTAATTCTGCTCAGGGATTTTGTCTATGTCGCGGCAATTGTTGTCTGTCTTTTGACCTTCTTAAGCGTAAAGCATAAGAATGATTCCTACAATCCGCGGACTTTCTATACGATACTTATAACTTTTGTTATTTCTGTTTTCGCGTCCGTATATCTGTCGGAGCTGTCGTCGCTTTTTTGTGTGGTTCTGTTTTTCACGGTAATCTGTTCGTCTTATATAGGAACATTCGACGGAATTGTACTGTCTATAGGCAATCTTCTTCTGATGTGGCCAATTTATTCTTTTGACATTGAACTTCTGTTCATAAATATCATTGCGATTATTGTCTGCGCATCTCTTGCAGGCAGAACCGACAAGGTGTCTTCAAGTGCGACACTGATACTGCTTCCTACGGTCATGACGGTTTTCGCGTCGCTTTCATATGGTTTTATCAACAACTATACGAGAGATGAATACATTAATTCAATGATTTTCTCGCTCGTCAGCAGCACGGCTTCGCTTGTCGCAGCTGTGGGAATTATGCCGGTTTACGAATTGTTCAGCAATGTTGCATCGCCTGTAAAACTGATTATTCTGAGCCAGCCCGGTCAGCACCTCTTGAAGCGTCTTTTCCTTGAAGCATCAGGAACATATTCGCATTCAATGATGGTCGCCAATCTCGCAGATTCAGGGGCAGAAGCGATAGGGGCGGATTCGCTGCTTTGCAAGGTTGCCGCATACTATCACGATATCGGCAAGCTCGATAATCCGCAGTATTTCACGGAGAATCAGCACGACGGAATTAATCCTCACGATAAGCTTCCGATAATGGAGAGTATAGCAATTATTACAAGACATCCGGAGAATGGCGTCAAGCTTGCGCGAAAAGAGAGGCTGCCGCTTGCAATTATCAAGATAATTGACGAACATCACGGAACGACCTATCCGGCATACTTCTATTACAAGGCCTGTGAGGAAGCAAAGGCCAAGGGACTTGAACACCCGGATGTTGAGAACTTTAAATATCACGGTCACATACCTTCAAGCCGCGAGTCTGCCGTTGTTATGCTCGCGGACACCTGTGAGGCGGCAGTCCGTTCCACAAAACAGACCGATACAGACGGTGCTGAAGCTTTGATAAGGAAGCTTGTCAAGGATAAAATAGACCAGGATCAGTTGATTAACTCAGGTCTGTCTTTCGACGATGTTGAGAAGATTATATTAGCGTTCAAGCAGATTTATGCAGGCGTATTTCACGAAAGGATAGAGTATCCGAATGATAATAAGAACAGTTGATTTGGAAGAGAATTTCTCCGGGGAGATTAAAGCTGAGATTACAGAACTCATTACCCGGGTAGGCGAAGCAATAAGTGAGGGGGACTATGCGGATGTCTCAATGCTGAATGCACTCAGACACTCATATGTCACGCTGACGTTTGTTACGCCTGAATACATCAGAGAGGTTAACAGTGAGCAGCGGGGAATAGATAAGGTAACCGACTGTCTGTCTTTTCCGCAGATAGACATGAGAAACGGCGCATGCATCAGCAAGATAGAACCTTCAGATTATGAGTATGATGACGATATGAATCCGGTTTTAAACCTTGGTGATGTTCTCATAAATCTTGAAGCAGCCGGTCAGCAATCAGAGACCTACGGGCATTCATTTGAACGTGAGACCGCTTTTCTTGCGGCTCATTCTGTTCTTCATCTTCTTGGCTATGACCATATCGATGAAGCTGATGAGAAGATTATGATTATGCAGCAGAGGAAGATAATGGCTCAGGTAGGACTTGCTTTTGACGATGAGATAGATTCAATTGCCGATCTGTGTAACCATTCAGATGAAGCAGCAGATAAGGCAGCAGATAATCATCTGCTTCACGATGAAGCATTCCCGGCCGGTACTTTGTGCAGACACTGCGGATATGTAGCGCTGCTCGGCAGACCTAATGTCGGAAAGTCCACACTGGTTAATGCGATCACCGGTATGAAGGTTGCCATTGTATCTCACAAACCCCAGACCACGAGAACCAATATACGGACTATCTACAACACCGAAGACACACAGATAATTTTTGTTGATACTCCCGGTGTTCATAATCCCGATTCCAAGATGAGTCGTATTATGGTTGACAAGTCATTCAAGAGTGCCATTAATGCGGATATCGTTCTGTTCATGGCTGACGGAAGATTCGGCAAAGCCGGAAGTGTGGAGAAGAGGCTTCTGGAACTTTGCAGGGAGAACAGCAAGAAGGCGGTTCTCGTTATCAGCAAGGATGATGAAGTCAAAGGTGATGAATTACTTCCTGTGATCCAGTCTTATGCTGGACTTTACGATTTTGCTGACGTTGTTCCGATAAGCGCGAAAAACGGGCATAACATTGATGTGCTTCTGAAAGTTTTATCCGGACTGCTGCCTGAAGGACCGAGACTTTTCGCGTCTGATTATCTGACAGACCAGACGGAACGCGAGATTGCCAGGGAGCTGATAAGGGAGCAGGTTCTCCATTATACAGACCAGGAGGTTCCGCACGGAATTGCGGTGTCAATCAATAAATTTGACGAGAAGATGAATGAGCAGAGTACTGATGAGTATGACCGAAAGCTTGTTGTAATTGAAGCCGACATTATCTGTGAGAGAGACTCGCACAAGGGTATCATAATCGGACGCAACGGTCAGATGATAAAACGCATCGGAACTGCGGCAAGAAATCAGATTGAGAATCTTCTCGGATGTAAGGTTTATCTTGAACTTTATGTAAAGGTGAGAGAAGACTGGAAGAACAACGATTCTGTTCTGCGTGACCTCGGACTTAATGCCGATAAAGAGGACTGACAGTGGATTCTTTCACAGCACGGGGCGTTATTCTTCATTCTCGTGAATACAAGGAGAAAGACAGGCTTGTCTCTTTCCTGACTTCAGACAGAGGACTTATTACTGTTCTCGCCAAGGGCTCCGCAAAGCTCGGAAGCCGCAACGCTTATGTTTCTGTTCCTTTTATGGTATGCGACTTTGTGATAACTTCTTCACACGGCTTCTATTATCTTAAGGATGGCTCGATTGTCGAGAATAATTCCTCAATTATGGGGAACCTTGAGGCTTTGACTGTTGCATCTCATTTTGCCGATTGTCTCAATGACGCTTCGCTGCAGAGTGACAATTCCCGTGAAGCTTATGAGCTTGCGGTTTACGCTTTCTATTGCCTTGCACAGGATACAGCTCACTACAGACTGATTTGCGCGGCATTCAACTGGCGTCTTCTTACAATACTGGGATTTACCGTTAATTATGGTGTTGCACCGGAAGACAGGTCACAATACTGTGTCAGCATGAGCGACGGAAGAATAACACGAGCTGACGGACTGGGAAAAGCAGCCGCTTCGTCTCCGGTTCTTAATGGCGTATCATTAAGGCTTCTGGATTATTTTGCCTCATGTCCGCTTAACAGGTTATTCGTTGTTAAGACATCTGACAGGGTAACAGACGAAGTATTCGGTTTCTCTGTTCAGTATCTGTCACTTCACTTTGATAAAGAATACACGGTTCTGTCGGTACTCAATGATATCGGCGGTGTGAATGACTGACATATTCAGATTCTCCAGTTATCCGGAATCAGAGAAATGTATTCCGGTTTACTGAGACGTTCGTCAATCAGAAGAGCAAAGCCTGTGTCATTTTCAGTTCTTATAACTCTGCCCACTGCCTGAAGAACTTTCTGCCAGCCCGGAAAACGGTAGGCAAAAGCAAATCCGTCGCCGAATTTCTCAGTATAGTAATTGCAGATAATCTGTCGCTCCGGAGTCACTTTGGGAACTCCTACGCCAACAATAATTGCGCCTGAGAGTCTGTCTCCTACCAGATCTATGCCTTCTCCGAAGTGACCGCCCAGTACGGCGCTTCCGAGGAGAACTCCATTGTATGGCTCGCTGAAGGCTGAAAGATATTCTGTCTTCTCTGCGGCTGTCATGTCAGGTATCTGTTTTATAATCTTACGTTCTACTCTGTCGTTGCCGCTAAGTCTTGTGAACTCCTTTTCGAGTATCGGCATAATCATTCCGGAATATTCGAAGGACGGGAAGAATATCATAAAGTTCCCACGGCGTCCATCTAATACATTGCAAACCGCCGCCGCTATGTCGTCTTTTGTTCCGTATCTGTTCTTATATGTGGTGTTTATATCGGTGTTAAGTATTACTTCCAGATTCTCGGGCGGAAACGGCGAAGAGAGGCTGAGGAATTTTACGTAGTCTGCCGTTTTGCCGACGAGAACATTCTTGTAGTATTCGAACGGCGACAGTGTAGCGGAGAAAAATATCACGGCCAGTCTGTCTTTGATTATCTTGTCGAGTTTGGCGGAACAATCGAGACAGTTGAGCGTAATTGTAACATCACCGGCGTTCCTTGAGGCGCAGGTAATATAGGATTGATCGAAAAACTGCTCGAGTACAGTGAGAAAATATCTCGCTTCAAAGAAGAATTCCATTGCAGTCTGCCTCGTCTGTCCCTGTTCAAGACCGTCTAAAATCGGCGACAGCTGGTGAAGAGTGTACCAGAGTTTTGCATAAAGTTTGCGAGGCGGCTGCCTCATGCCTTCCCAGTTCTCTGTCTTCAGTGTTTTACGTTCATCCGCATCTTCTATCGCTTTAAATGCCGATGATGAAGTGCTGAAGCTTTGTTCAATGTTTACAAAATACTGATGAAGCTGAAACAGCAGAGCTTCTGTCTTTGCATTTCTTCCTTTGAAATCATCAATCATACGGTTGAGCAGACTGAGGGAAAATGAGGCGCTGAACATATCGCGACCACGGTCAACCATATTATGCGCTTCATCAGCAAGAACAACTGTTCTTCCGTCGTCGAGTTCTTCTGACATGAGACTTACCCTGGGGTGGAAAATATGGTTGTAGTCGCCTATTATGACTGAGCAGTATTCCATAGTGTCAACCATTAACTCGTGCGGACAGATCTCATGTCTGCCTGCAATCTCTCTTACAAGCTCAGGTGTGATGTCGTCATAAAGAAGTATTTCACGCATGGCGGGGCGGAGCTTTGTATAGTAGTTTTTGGCAAGTGAACAGAATTTTGAATCACATTTGATTCCGTATGGACACATCTGTTCCTTTGACTGAAGAAGAATTGACCTGATAATCAAACCCTGCGCGCGGAGATCTGTCAGTGCTTTGCAGGCCACGTCTCTTGTTGCTGCTTTTGCCGTCAGGTAGAAAATCTTGTCGTAGCGATCTCTTCTTAATCCTTTTATCGCCGGGTAGAGAGTTGAAATTGTCTTTCCTATACCTGTCGGAGCGGAGGCGAAAAGTACCTCCTTTGAGGTCAGAGTGATAAGCGACCTCTTCATAAATTCCTTCTGTCCGGGTCTTATAGTCAGATATGGAAATTTAAGCTCGGAGACGGACCTGAGCATTGAAGTGTTGTAGTTCAAAAGCTGAAGGGCAAACTCTGCGTATTCCTTACAGACGTCGGCAAAAAAATCTTCCGCCTGCTCATAAGTCATCGTTACGGTCTCTTCATAAGACTCCAGCGTCGTTATAGACACATACCTGAGCGTAAGCTTTACATCAAGCACACTGCTGTTGGTAAAGATGTACATTGCACCGTAAAGCTTCAGCTGCGTCAGATGTTCAGGCCTTTGCAGGCTCTTGAAGCTGTTTCTTGTTGAATTGAATGACTTAATCTCAAAAATCTGCGGAGGTTTATTCTTCTGAATAAGAAGCGCGTCAAGCCTGCCGGAAACATTGAGTTCAACTCCGTCAAGACCGTCATATACCCAGCACAGCCTTTCTTCAGTGGTTATATCATCACCGTACTGCTTCTTAAGGTCATCGAAAATTCTCTGATGCAGCCTGGTTCCGTCAATTGAGCTTACAGAGTTATAGGATGCGCCCGCTAAATCGCCGGCACGGGATACATATTCCGAGAGCTGAGTGACTGATACAGATATATTGTTCATTCATTAATTGTATATCAACAGCAACTTGCAGAGTATAATAATCATGTATTTTTCATTAAATTCGGGAGGAATGGCAATGTTAACAATCAGGAAAATTGTGTCATCGGTAACTCTTGTCGCTGTAGTCTTTTCATCGGTATTCATTTTCGGGATGAATTCAAAGGCAGACGATACACCGCTATATACTCTTGGCGGCACGGCGCATGTTCAGGATATCGGTGATATGCAGGGAACATTCACAGACGGAACACTTGTACTTGGAACTCGCGGATACTCGAGAAGAGTGGAGGCCGTCAACATCAGCTTCCAGAATAACACAGGCTATGAAGGAACAATCAAGTACAAGGTTCATGTTCAGAATGTCGGATGGACAAAATATTGTCAGGCAGGCGAGACGGCCGGAACCCAGGGACAGTCACTTCGTCTTGAAGGAATCGTATTCAGGCTTACCGGAGACCTTGAAAAACACTATACAATCCAGTACAGGGTTCATATTCAGGACATAGGTGACGGTCAGGGATGGGTCAATGAAGGCCAGCTGGCCGGTACCCAGGGACAGTCGAAAAGACTTGAAGAAGTTGCGGTAAGACTTGTACCAAGGGACAGTTCATCTGCGCCTCAGGCTCTGACTGATGTGACTTACAGAGTTCACAGACAGAATTACGGCTGGGAAACTTTGTGGGCTGAGAACGGCGAGGTATCGGGCACAACAGGTGAAGGACTGCGACTTGAGGCAATTAACCTGAAGGTCACGGGCAGCGAATATACAGGCGGGATCACATACAGAACACATATTCAGGATATCGGATGGCAGGACTGGAAGTCAGACGGCGATCTGTCCGGGACAGAAGGCCAGTCAAAGCGCCTTGAAGCGATTGAGATAAAGCTGACAGGTGAGTTGGCTAATCACTATCAGGTGTATTACAGAGTGCATTGTCAGGATTACGGATGGCTTCTGTGGGCCAGGGACGGCGAGAGTTCAGGCTCAGCAGGAATGAGCAAGCGACTGGAAGCCATACAGATATGTCTGGTTCCTACCGGAACGTCATTCTCCGACACCAGTGTAATTGACTGCATAAGCACCGATTACGCGAGATCTGCTTTTGTAACCTATAAAGACGCTGATCCGATTCTTTACTATAATTACGCGGTAAAGTATGCTTCCGGCCTTGATCTGCTCAACAGCCACATCGGTACGCCTCACAGAACCTATACTTATTATGATTCGATTACCGGTCAGTCAAAAACAAAGACAATCAGTGACAATGAATGGGCGCTCCTTCAGGATTTCGCGAACACTCATTTCAGACCGGAGATGACAACGGCTGAAAGGCTAATGTACACAATGTACTGGGTTCACAACAATATCGACTATGCGGCGGCAAGTAAAGGATACGCTTACAATGCCTTTGTAAGTCACAAGGGCCAGTGCAATACATATAACGGGCTTACTGTTGAGATGATGTGTTTTCTCGGGTACGATAATGTTACGCTTGTACGCGGAACATGGACTACCAGTCCTCATCATTACTGGGGTGTGATAACCATTGACGGTGTCAGCTACGTTATGGAAGCGGGAAACAAGAAAGACAGCGTAAATTTCTTCAGATTTGCCGAAGCAATAGGTCCCGGAAGTAAATACGCTTATTAATAGCGAAAAGTTATTGAAAAATTTGCTCCGTTGTTATAAAATCAACGGGCACGCAGATGTGGTGGAATGGCAGACGCGCTAGCTTCAGGTGCTAGTGGGGGCAACTCCGTGCGGGTTCAAGTCCCGCCATCTGCACCAGATTGACCGGTGAGTTCTTTTGAATTCACCGGTCTTTTGTCTATATTAACGGCTCTGTTTTGCCCTCAAAAGCCTTATTTCGTTACATTTTGTGTTTTACAAATACTGCTAATAAATATATAATAGAAAAATTCGTATAATGAAAGGAAGAGTGAATAGTATGCTTACATGTTTTTCAACTTTGGCATGCCCTGACTTCTCTTGGCAGGACATCTATTCTATGGCAAAAGACTTTAATTTCAACGGAATTGAAATCAGAGGTCTAGGCAGTGATATTTTCTCGGTAAAGGCTCCCCCGTTTACAGACGCACAGCTACCGAATACACTTGCAAAGCTAAGAGAGCTAAAGCTTGAGATTCCATGTCTTTCTTCCGGAGAACCGGTCAATGATATAAATACCAGAGATAAAGCAATAGCTGAAATAACAGCTTATGCCGAACTCGCTTCGAAGCTCGGCACCGGATTTATCCGCGTGCTTGGCGATCGTGATCCTGCTCCTACAGGTGATGTCGACGACAGCGTTGTAATTGATACGATGAAGCTTCTGGTTCCGGTAGCGGAGAAATACAATGTCACGCTTCTTATTGAGACTAACGGTGTATATTCTGATACAGCAAGGCTCAAGAAGGTGCTTGATGCAATAGACAGCCGCAAGGTGGCTGCACTTTGGGATATGCATCACCCTTACAGATTTATGGGTGAGTCCCCTGCAACAACTGTAAATAATCTCGGCACCTATATCAAGCATGTTCATGTAAAAGATTCAGTTATCGAGAACGGCAAAGTGGTCTATAAGATGATGGGAACGGGCGATATGCCTCTGTCTGATATGTTTGACGCGCTTTTGTCCATTGATTATCTCGGTTATGTTTCACTTGAATGGGTTTACAGATGGTCCAAGGATATGTTGGATGCAGGCATTGTCGTGCCGCATTTCGCAGGCTACATGGAGCAGTACAAGACTCATAAGAAGAATGAACTTCAGACGGACAACCGCGGGGCAGGTAATTATATCTGGCCTAAGGAGACACTTATCGACGCGACGTTCCCTGATGTTCTTGACAGGGTATGTGAAGAATTCCCGAATCAGTACGCATTCAGATATACCGAGCTTGACTATACGAGAACATATTCTGAATTCAGAGATGATGTCAATAATTTCGCCCGCGCTCTGATTGCAATGGGTGTACAGAAGGGCGATCACGTTGCCATCTGGGCAACAAACGTTCCGCAGTGGTATCTGACATTCTGGGCTGCAACGAAGATCGGGGCTGTACTTGTTACGGTAAATACCGCCTACAAGATTCATGAAGCTGAATATCTTCTGAGGCAATCGGATACTCATACTCTTGTTATGATAGACGGCTGGAAAGACTCGGATTATATCGGCATCCTCAATGATATATGCCCTGAACTCAAAGACTCAAAGCCGGGTGAACTCAGATCAAAGCGTCTTCCTGTATTGAGAAATGTCATTACTGTTCAGTCTGAACAGCCGGGCTGCTTTACATGGGAACAGACAATGGCTCTTGCGGATAAGATACCATACAGCGTAGTTGAGGCTATCCGTAAGACAATAGACAAGAATGACGTCTGCAACATGCAGTATACTTCAGGAACAACAGGCTTCCCAAAGGGCGTTATGCTTACTCATTACAATGTTGTCAATAACGGTAAGGCTATTGGTGACTGCATGGATCTTTCAACGGCAGACCGTATGATGATTCAGGTGCCTATGTTCCATTGCTTCGGCATGGTTCTTGCAATGACAGCTTCAGTTACACACGGCGTTACAATGTCGCCTATCACGGCTTTCTCTCCTCGAAAAGGTCTTGACTGTATAAATCGTGAGCAGATTACATGCTTCCATGGCGTTCCGACAATGTTCATTGCGATGCTCGGACATGAGAATTTTCCCAAGACTGATTTCTCGCATATGAGAACAGGAATTATGGCCGGTTCGCCATGTCCTATCAAGACTATGGAGGAAGTTATCGAGAAGATGCACATGCCTGAGATATGCATTACATACGGTCAGACCGAAGCATCTCCGGCTACAACAATGAGCAAGACCACAGATTCGATTGATAAGCGTGTAAATACCGTAGGTCAGGCTATTTTCGCTGTTGAGTGCAAGATTGTAGACCCTGAGACCAATGCAGAGCTTCCCGACAATACCGACGGTGAGTTTGTCGCCAGGGGATACAACATCATGAAGGGCTATTATAAGATGCCTGAAGCAACAGCTGCGGCAATTGATAAGGATGGATGGCTGCATACCGGCGACCTCGCCAGAAGAACACCTGACGGATATTACAAGATTACCGGAAGAATCAAGGACATGATCATTCGTGGCGGCGAGAACATCTACCCGAAGGAGATAGAGGATTTCCTCTACACACATCCGAAGATAAAGGATGTGCAGGTAATCGGTGTTCCTGACAAGGATTACGGTGAAGAGATCATGGCCTGCGTCATTCTGAGACCAGGTGAAGAGGCATCTGAAGACGACATCAAAGATTATGTCAGAACTCATATGGCCAAGCATAAGATTCCGAGATATGTTGATTTTGTCGATTCATTCCCGATGAACGCTGCCGGAAAGATACTTAAGTACAAGATGAGGGAAGAGGCGGTTGAGCGTCATAACCTCGAACAGGCCAACAAGATTGTAACAGCCTGAAGCAAGTATCTGACAATCAGTCTGTAATTAATGAAAAGAATGCCCTTCGCATACAGCGGAGGGCATTTCGCATTGATTGTGTATTTCTGTAAGCCGTTTGATTCAACGGAAAAATTACCGAAGATAAAAAGAGCCTCCCGAATGGTGATGTGTTTCATTCGGGCGTCCTCCTTTCATAAGATTTGTTTATGACGTTTTTGCTTCTTTCCGAGGACGTCAAGTCCTTCACTATACGGAGAAAAACAGGCTGTTTTGTACAGGTGACTTTCAGAAATGTTTCTTGAATTTTTTCTTTGCCGCCTCCAGTGATTCCCGGACAGCATTGACTGTGGCGCCTTCTGCAGCAGCAATCTCACGGAGCGTCATGCCGTCCGCTTTCATGGTGAGCCGCCGAAGCTGAACGTCTGTCAGACAGGAAAGCGTATCGCTGATATGCTCCTGTTCCTCCTTACGGACGAATACTTCTTCCGGCGTCAGGCGGTACGCGAGGGAATCGCTTTCATACTGCATGGCCTCGATGTGATATGGGCAGTGATAACGTTCCCTGCGGTCGGCGTTTGCCATTTCCCGGTCGTTTTCAAGAATGAAGGCGGCAGTTTCTTCTGTGACCTCCACCAGCACGGTTGAACCGTCCTCAAGCCTGTAATTGATAAACATATCCGTTCCTTTCCGCCTGAACGGAAAAGAGCCGGAATAGCACAGGGCGGCTGAATAAAAGAGCCCGATTACATAAAAGGGCACAGTTATCCAGAGGTACCGATAGTCCTACTGCGTAAAATGCAGAAGCAGACTATATGTATCCCGGCCCTATACGTAATCAGGCTTTCGATATTTTGTTTGGAGGAGTTACCTTCCTCTGTTCCTTACCGGGAAAATCAACCCCTCTTACTTCCCTCTGGAGATAAACGGACGATTTGAGCGGATATATTTGGACAAAAAAATATCCCCTGCCGGAGGACAGAGGATTGGGTTCAGACATTTCATCAGCAACTTGAAAAATTCACATTTTCGTGATATACTCTTATATATTGTTTTGCATGACACGGGAGGTGCCTTATGGCTGTTTCATACAAAAAACTATTTCATATGATGATAGAAAAAGAAATGACAAATGCGAAGCTGCAGCAGAAAGCAGGTTTTTCCGCAAACATCATCACACGCCTTAAGCGCAACGGTTATATCTCCCTTGAGAGTATAGAAAACATATGCCGTGTAATGGACTGCGGCGTTGATGACATACTGGAATTTGTGCCGGATGAGAATGAAAGGAAGGGGTGAGACTAATGCTGCCGGAAGAAAAAGCACGTGTTAAAATTGATAAGCAGATGAGGAGTGCTGGCTGGGATATTGTCTCGCGCGGAGAGTACATTTCCAAGACTACATCTGCAGTAAAAGAAGCCCTTATGCAGGGAAATACGGAAAGCGACTATCTTCTTTTCATCGATGATAAGACTATAGCTGTTGTTGAAGCTAAAAAAGAAGATAATCCTCTTGGCCCGGAAGTAGTAAAACAGGCAGAAAGTTATGCAGTTCATCCACAAAGCTGGTATGGTCTTTGGGTTGATGGGCTTATTCCGCTTGTCTATATGGCAAATGGAAATAAGATTTATTTCAAGAACATGCTCCTGCCGGATAGCGATTACATAGAATTGCCTGCTATGCACACTCCGAAGAAGATGCTGCAGATCATCGGCAAAACGTCGGAATACGGTGCACTTCCTCTTCTGGAGAAGAAAGGTCTGCGTGACTGCCAGTATGATGCAGAGATTGCCCTTGAGAACTCACTCAAAGGCGGCGAAAAGAAAAATCTCGCTGTCCTTGCAACAGGCTCTGGAAAAACCTATCTTGCCTGCCTCGCATCCTATCGTTTATTGAACTATACCTCTGTAAAGCGTGTTCTGTTTCTCGTTGACCGGAACAATCTTGCTCGGCAGACAGAGTCGGAATTCAGCCTGTTCGACAAAACAGAAAATCAGCAGCCTCTCAGTTCACTCTATCAGATCAAGCGCCTGAAAAAGGAAAACGACATCAAGGGCGATGTTATCATTTCCACCATTCAAAAACTTTTTGCAGTGCTCACTGGACAATCACTTGCTGAAGGTAACGAGGATGCCGAAGATGAGATAACAAAAGAAAACGAAGCAAAGTATAAAGACGGCGAACCTGCGGTGCAGTTGCAGGACAAGCTGGAATTGCCGCCTGATTACTTTCAATTTATAGTTGTGGACGAGTGCCATAGATCCATATACGGAAAATGGAAAGCGGTACTGGATTATTTCAAAGACGCAAAGATTCTTGGCCTTACAGCCACACCGACTCCCGAAGCCTACGCTTTCTTCAATAACAATATCATCGAGCAATACACCTATGATGACTCTGTCGTGGACGGCGTAAATGTTCCGGCCAGAGTATACAGGATTATCACGGATGTCACCGCTCACGGCGGCACGATAGATAAAAAGTCTAAGGTCGTGGAAACGGTCAGACGTACAGGAGAAAAAGAAACTTATGATGCTCCAACTGATGTTGAATACCATCCACTGGAACTTGACCGCTCAGTTGTAAATAAAGATCAGATTAGGAAAGTGCTGACCGCTTACAGAGATTCGATTTACAGTGACCTATATCCTGAGCGAGAGAAAAAATGGGAATACATTCCAAAGACTCTGATCTTTGCCAAGGATGACCATCACGCGACGGAAATCGTCAATATGACAAAAGAAGTCTTTGGAGAAGTGTTCGAGAGCGGCAAGGTGCCGGAACATTTTGTTCAGAAAATCACATATTCTTCTGGTGATTCCAACGGTCTCATTCGTGACCTCAGAGTTGAGAAGAATTTCCGAATCGCCGTGACAGTAACGCTTGTAGCAACAGGAACCGATGTGAAGCCACTGGAGGTTGTCCTGTTTATGAAGGACGTATTCTCTGAAACACTTTACACGCAGATGAAGGGGCGTGGATGCCGAGTCATCTCGGATGATAAGATAAAGGAAGTCACTCCGAATGCCCAGACGAAGGAATGCTATTACATCGTTGATGCCGTAGGCGTCACAGAGCATGATAAGACCATTCCCGGACCGGGTCCGAATCCTCCAACAGGAAAGACGATGTCGCTTGAGATTCTGCTGGAACATCTATCTCATAATGAACTGAGTGACGAGAACCTGATGCTGCTTCGCAATTACTGTGCAAGTATTCAGCGCCGCTACGAAGACAGCACTCTGTTTGGAAGACACCTCGATTTCTTCATATCGAACTATGGCTTTGCACCGAGGACGATTGCAAACAATATCAACAATGCCTTCGACCAAGGAACTCTGATTGAATACACCAGTCCATCCCAAGATAATTCAATGCGTATGGCGCTGATATATGCGTTAATGAGCAATCTGCAGGCAAGGAAGAAACTTCTGGAAATGCAGCGCGGCTATTTCGTTGAAACGCAGGATGACGATACGCTCCTCTATGCAGGCTTTTCAAAGGAGACGGCAAGGTCTTATATTGACTCCTTCGAGAAATATCTTGAAGACAACAAGGACAGCATGGAAGCTCTGCGCATTATTTACAATTCCGAAGACACAGTTATCACACATACGATGCTTGTTGAATTACGGGACAGACTTCTTGCAGAAAGCAGTCTGTACAGCGCCTACCACATCTGGCAGAATTATAAAATCCTCGATGATGAAGGCAGCGTCGATGAACTTGACAGTAAGGAAAACGTGAATGCACTGACGAACCTTATACAGATCGTGCGGTATGCATACAAGAAAAATCTGAAACTTACAAGCCTGCTTAACGGCTATACGCAGAAGTTCAGCCTGTACTGCGGTCAGCAACAGCGTGTCCTTTCCGAAGCACAGAAAGGCATCATGAAGCAGATTGCCGATTACATCATTGGTGACGGAGCAATCACCCCAGCCGAGCTGAACACGGTCGATACCGATCTCTGGAGAAGCGCAATCATGAGTTTTGGCGCTCCGGTGCTTACGGACGAAATGCAGACATTATCAAAATTTATATTAAGGGCGGCATAACAAATGGCAAATCAGAAAAGCGAATCAGCATTATTGAACAAGGTGTGGAACATAGCGAATGTCCTTGCTGCTGCAGGCGTCGGTTTCACAGATTATATAACACAGCTTACATACATTCTCTTTCTCAAAATGGACGATGAAAAGGAAAAACTCGGTCTCAGCAGTTCGATTCCTGACGGATATAAGTGGAAAGATCTCGCCGAACTGAGCGGACAGGATCTGGTCGATAAGTACGAGGAAATCCTGAAAGAACTCTCCGACACAGACGGTCTCATTGGTACCATCTTCACAAAGGCTACCAACAAGATCGACCGCCCGGCCATGCTTGCCAAGGTCATCGAAATGGTATCAGAAGAAAACTGGTACATGATGGAGGGCGATTTCAAGGGTGCAATCTACGAGTCTATCCTTGAGAAGAATGGACAGGATAAAAAGAGCGGTGCCGGGCAGTATTTCACTCCAAGGTCACTAATCTCAGCAATAGTGGATGTGGTAGATCCAAAGATCACGGAAACGGTTGCAGATATAATCATTCAGAGATTGATACAATTTAATTATTCCATTGACAATCTGCCGCTTGCAGGGTAAGTTTTAGTCATGCAGGGTAAGTTTGTAGGAGCCGGGATGCAGCCCGGCAGCTTTTATATATGGAGGTAGCGGCATGGGATTGTATGATTCGCTGAATCATTATTTATCAGAGTCCGGACAAGAGATTGTCCAGATGCCTTTTTCCGAAATTGAAAAACTGCTCGGACGAGTCTTGCCGCAGAGCGCTTATACATATAATGCTTGGTGGGCTAACGGAGGTCATTCTCAGGCCAGCGCATGGCTTGATGCCGGTTATAAGGTTTCCAGTATCGACTTTCCCAGTATGGCTGTAACCTTCATCAAGAACGGCGCGGCCATTCCGAAGAAGATACCAGTACAAAAGCAGCATAAGCCAGCAGCTGAACAGCCCGTTCCATTTGTGAATACCGGAGCCAAAACAATGGAGGTCTGCGGATATACTTTTACTTTTCTTCAGGACCTGATTCCTGACTGCGATGCCGAGGGAAATGTCATAAAATACTATCCACAGAATGATTATGATAACAAGAAGGGCCTTCCGCTTTCCTATCATGGAAAAGGTGCATTCTGTCGCTTCTGCATTACGGTGGACGACTGGCCGGGTGTCTATCTTTGGTTCGTAGACGGGCAAATAATATACATCGGTGAAACGGCAGGACTGCGTCAGCGCTTCAATATGGGCTATGGCAACATATCACCTCGGAACTGCTACGTCGGCGGCCAGAGTACAAACTGCAAAATGAACAAGATCGTTCTAAGCTTGCATGAGAAAGGCAAGACTGTCAGCTTGTTCTTTTATAAAACCACAGATTTCAAACGTGTTGAGCTTGATTTGCTCGGTAAAATCAACACGCCATACAACGTAAAAGATAACTATTTCTGAAAAACCTGGTATGGAGGAGGCTGCCGAAATGCAAATATATCTCACTAAAAAATTAGCGGAAGCATCCAGTACCGCACTTACTCCTGCTTTCGATGATATCGATCCCTTTTTCTGCTGGACAGCGAACTGGACCAATACTTTCGATTGCCGCAAAGAGGATATGGTCGTTATGGTGAATAACGCCACTCGCTTTTGCGGCAGGTTTCCTTTTTTTGCTTCGGACAGGCAAACAGGGGGAAGGGACTGCATATGGTAAACGGATGGAAAGGGGGAGAAAAGCATGGCTTCCAAAAGACTGACGGTCACCTGCTGCTATGGGACGGAGGATGTGGAAGAGATCCTGCGGCGGTCCTTTTTGCTTTTTCTGCGGGGAGAGCTGCCGGAGGGCCTCTGCCCGCAAGAACCGCCGGCCTCGTCCAGGGGGTGAGGGATGTATCCTGCAATAAGCGATCCGGCGGCTTACCGCGCGGCTTTATATATCCGCCTTTCAAAGGAGGATGAGAGCGAAGGCCCTTCCCAGAGCGTGACCAACCAGCAATCGCTGCTGGGGGAGTTTGTCCGGCAGCAGCGGCTTTGTGTCTACGACACCTACATTGACGACGGGTGGAGCGGCACGAATTTTGACCGGCCCGGTTTTCAGCGGATGGTGGCCGACATTGAGACAAAAAAAGTCAATATGGTTATCACCAAGGACTTAAGCCGGCTGGGCCGTGATTACATCATGACCGGACACTATATGGAGCGGTATTTTCCCGAGCATCGGGTACGGTACATTTCCCTGCTGGATGGCATCGACACCGGCGTGGACTCCTCCGCCAACGACATCACACCCTTCCGAGCCATCATGAACGATATGTATGCCAAGGACATTTCCAAGAAGATCAAAAGTGTAAAGCGGGACAAACAGCGAAAGGGGCAGTTCATCGGCGGCAAGCCGGTGTATGGCTATCGAATGCACCCCACCGAGAAAAACAAAATCGTGGTGGATGAGGGGGCGGCTCCCACGGTGCGCCGCATTTTCGCCATGGCGCTCTCCGGCCAGTCCTGCCATCAGATCGCAGCCCGGCTCAACGAGGCGAAGGTGCCGACGCCCGCCGTTTATGCCCATCTGCCCACCGGACGGCAGGGCCCCTATGCGGGGCTCTGGAGCAGCGAGCGTATTGCAGAGCTGCTGAAAAATGAGACCTACCTGGGGAACATGGTGCAGGGACGCAGCGTAAAAATCAGCTATAAATCCAAAAGGTGCCTGAAGCAGCCGCCGGAAAAGTGGGTGGTGGTGGAGGGTACCCATGAGCCGCTGGTGGATGTGGAGACCTTTCGGAAGGTACAAATGCTCATGGGCAGCCGCAGACATACCCGCAGCCGCACCTATGATTTTTTGCTCAAGGGTCTGATTTTCTGCCACGAGTGCGGCTACCCGCTGGCGGTACTTAACCGAAAGAATGCAAAAGGCAAGGATGTGCTGTACTTTGTCTGCCGCACCTACCAGCGATTCACCAAAGCCGGCGTCTGCACCTGCCACTCCGTCAAGGAGGAGACGGTGACAGAGGCGGTGCTTGCCAAGGTGCAGGAGGTCTGCCGGCGCTGCTTGCATCCGGAGGAACTGCTGACGGTTGCAAAAGACGCGGTGGAAAGGGCGGAGAAAACAGATATGCTTTCCGCAGCGCTTTCCGCCACGCAAAGCAAGATCGACACGCTGACCGCCAACCTGGACCGGATGTACATGGATCGTCTGGAAGGACTGTTGACAGAGGAGGATTTTCAGCGGATCTACGACCGGGCAAAGCTGGAGCGGACGCTTTTGGAAGAAAAACGGGAGGAGCTTTCCCTGGGGCAAAAAGCCCCGTCAAGAAGGAGGACAGAGCCAAAGAGTTGGTGCAGCGGTTCCTGGAGGAGATTCCGTCCAACCGGGAGCTGCTGGTGAGCCTGATCGAGCGCGTGGAACTGACGGAGGACAAAGAGATCCTCATCAAGTTTCGCTTTTCTCAACTGGAAAACAATCAATAAATGGAGTTGTACCAATGCCTTTCGCCGTTTTAACGGCACTATTTTTGCGACCGGATCGCTTACATTAACTTCAGCGGAATGTATCGCGCCGAAACTAATGTAAACGATGTGTAAATACAACAAATAATAAAGCACTTATTCATGAAAAACGCTGATTTTATCCGAATGCCATTTTGCCCTGCTGCCGGAGGATACATAGCTGGATTTTGGGAAGAAACCAAAAAATGCGGCATATTTAAAGGAATAAGATTACAGATTGCAATTTGCACAGAAAAGGAATATGATACAAGTTTGTGAAGTCGCCGTCAAGAAAGCGACATGAGAATTTACAGTGCGATACACAAGGGTGTCGGGCGCGGCGAAATAGTTTTGAGATAGATGCAAGAAAGGAAACAGAAATGAAAATTGCAGTGGTGGGAACCGGCTATGTCGGCCTGGTCTCCGGAGCGTGTTTTTCCGATATGGGAAATGACGTATGGTGTGTGGATACCGACGCGGAGAAGGTCGCCATGCTTCAAAATGGGGGGATCCCCATTTATGAGCCGGGCTTGGAGGAGATCATCAAAAGCAACTGCGGCAACGGCTCCCTGAAGTTTACCACAGATATTGCCGAAGCGCTGCGTGTGGCGCAGATCTGCTTTATCGCCGTGGGAACGCCCATGGGAGAGGATGGCAGCGCGGATCTGCAGAATGTGCAGGCGGTGGCCCACAGCATCGGCAAAAACATGGTGCGGCATATGTATGTGGTGGACAAGTCCACCGTACCGGTGGGCACGGCACAGAAGGTGCGTTCCGCCATCCAGGAGGAGCTGGACCTGCGGGGCAGCAACCTCACCTTCGACGT
>ENA-UOYA01001459-UOYA01001459.1-activated-sludge-metagenome-genome-assembly--contig:-NODE-1459-length-25090-cov-11.522948_pt1 | contig 25090 bp, 11 predicted proteins | sample MGYA00238163_ERZ764804 | MGnify/ENA primary metagenome ERZ764804 (study PRJEB28919, sample SAMN05720223) | activated sludge metagenome | isolation source: Anaerobic digester | place: Hong Kong... | reverse complement strand
AATAGTCATAAAAAAGCGCATTGCAACACGGATGATTTTCGTGATGCAATGCGCAAATTATATATGGAATGACCAATCTATCTCAGAATCTGTACACGGCGAAGGTCTTGGCAGGCACGCTCACTGAGAGCACGTTACCCTGAGCCTTTACGTCTGCAGTCTGCGGAACCACATTCTCTGGTCGGTCGAGCGTGTTGGTGGCCTGCATGTTATCGACATGGAGGGTAATCACTTTGCCATCCTTCAGAGCTTTGACACCGTTGAATGTGAGTTTCACGTCTTTGGCGACATCCGATGTATTGGCAATCTTCACGATATAGCCTTTGGTCGCCTTGTCGTAAACGGCACTGGCATAGAGTCCGTCGTTGCCTTCCACGGGTGCACCGTTTTCGGTGAGCGAAAGCATGTTGGTGCCCTTGTTGGTGCCGTAGAGCATCTGAACGTACCAGTTGACGGAACGAACGGAACGCAGATTATCGAACCAGATGAGGTCGGGACGCCACTGCCATCCCTCGACATGAGCGAAGAGCGGAGCATACGTGGCCTGATGTACGACGTCGGCATTGCGCTCAAGACCCGTCATGAAGGCAGCCTCGGAGAGCGCAGCCTCGAAATTGTTCATTGCCACGGTTGGCTGGTCGCCCATGCCTTTGACGTGACTGGCGTATTCGCCTGCAAACACCTTCGGACCTGTGCGCGGATATTTGTCGTAACGGCCTGCATTCTTCAGGAACCAGTCGGGTGACATATAATAATGTTCGTCCACAAGGTCTACACCCAGTTTGCGCATCTGTTGCCATCCGTATTCAAAGTCTTTGCCGCTCGATGACGGACCCGATGTACCGCAAATCTTGATGTTCGGATATTTGGCACGTATCTGCTTGACGAACATCTCCAGACGTTCGGGATAGAGCGGGCCCCACTGCTCGTTGCCCACGCCAATCTGTTTGAGGTTGAATGGAGCGGGATGTCCCATATCGGCACGCAACTTGCCCCATTTGCTGGTCACAGGACCATTGGCAAATTCGATCAAATCCAAAGCATCGTCGATGTATGGCTGCAAAGCGTCGAGTGCCACGTGGGCATTTTTGTCAGTATCCTTGTTTTGGAACTGACAAGCCAGTCCGCAAGAGAGCACGGGCAGAGGCTGAGCGCCAATCTTCTCGGAAAGCAGGAAAAATTCATAGAAGCCCAGTCCGTAAGTCTGGTAATAGTTGGGATACATGCGGTGAGGGAACGTATAGTTCCAGCGGTTCTCGTTGAGCGGACGGTTCTCGGCATCGCCCACCGTGTTTTTCCACTGATAGCGTGTTTCGAGGTCGGTACCTTCCACGATACATCCGCCAGGGAAACGGAAGATGCCGGGATGCAAATCTTCGAGCGCCTTCACCAGGTCGGCACGCAATCCGTGCCAGTTGTCTTCGGGGAAGAGCGACACATGGTCGAGGTCCACACCATCGGCGGACTCCAGGAATATGCGCATCAATCCTTTCTCCACCGTCTTCGTGGAAGTCAGTGTGACGGTGTATTTCTGCCACTGATTGCCGGTGATTTCGATGCTCTGCTTGTCGATAGGCACGTCATCGTCGCCCACAATCTCCACACGAATCTTCGCGCTTTTGCCCTGCAGGTCGTGCAGACGGGCATAGACGGAGAAGTCGTATTTCATGTCCTTCTTCAGTCCCATGCCGAAGAAGCCGCGGTTTTCCAGTCCCGTGAACTTCTGGTCGTGGCCTGCATTTTCCAATGTCACATAGTGTGGGTTGCGGTCAAAGGCGGGTTTCACGTCGCTCACGGTCACATTGCCGAAAGCGTTCCATCCCATCAACCGATTGGGAAACTCGAAAGAACGGTTTTCCACCATCTCTGCATAGAGTCCGCCATCGGCTCCGAAGTTGATGTCTTCGAAGAAGATGCCATACATGGTGGATTGGATTTCGCCGCCCGGCTTGGCGTTCACCGTGAACTGATGCTGCGCATTGGCAGTGCCAACCGAAGCGAGGACTGCGATTAAAAACGAAGATAAAATTCTTGATTTCTTCATAGAGGTCAGTTGTTATGATATTAGTAATTTCGTATGCAAATTTAAGAAAAAGTGAAAAGGTAAAGAAACAATTAAACAAAAAAAAAGGCTGGATAGTGTTTTATCCAACCTTTTATTGATTTTGTCCACCAATAACAGCCTCTCCCCGACCTCACCTTTCGGGGAAGGGCTGTGGAGAGACCGTCGGGGGGAAGTTTCCTATTTAATCCAGAACGTGAACGTTCTGTCCTGATACGGTACACGATATTGCGGGAGGGCCTTTGCGTTCTGACTCCAACTGTCGATACCGCCGACACCCGTCTGGACGGCATCGATGCATAGCTCGGTGAACTTCGACTTCGGAACCTGCGGACAATGACGCTGTTCTTTTGCATCGCCATCATTCAGGTCGGCGATGTTGTAATGCAAAGCGCTGGCAGAGAAGGCCTTGTCGGAAACGATAGTCAGACCTGTACCATTGGCTGTGGTCTGTCGCCACCAACGGATGTCACTCTTCGTGCCTGTCTCCTGCGGACGGATATAAGGATAGAACTGCTCGTCGGCCGTCTGTGTATAGATGCCGATATTCTGCGAAAGTTTGCGGTCGGCATAATTCTCGATCGGTCCGCGACCATAGAATGTGCTCTTATCCATATTGTATGGCAAATCCATCACCATGCCGAAGCGGAACATATCCGAAACTTTGGCAGTCTTATCGGTCGTCATTGCCTCTGTCACCTTCATCTTTCCGTCAGGATTGATGCCATAGGTGAGCGTCAGGGTGGCCTTCACATCCGGCATGTTGTAAACTGCGGTCACGTCAACGCTGCCTGTAGACTTGTTTGCCTTGGCGGTGATGGCGGTAAGATTCATAGCGGGATTGAACCAAGCCTTATAACTCTTGTTGATGCCCGAACCCATATCATTATCGGTCACGGCACGCCAAAAGTTCGGTTTCAGCGTTCCGTCCTTTGCCATCAGTGATTTTCCATCCACTTCATACTGTGTCAGGAAACCCGTCTGCTTGTCAAATCGAACATCCACGCCACTGCCTTTCACACCGAGGACATCGGCATTTTTGCCGTCCTTGATTTTCAGTTTGCCATCTGCCTTGCCTGCAGGAAGCGCGGCGGCAAAGTCATAGTCCTGCACTACCATCTGATTATATGCCACCGTCTGACCGGCATCCATCAATGGCTCCGCCGTCTTCAGTTTGAACTCGATGTTGAGCAGTACCTCTGATTTCTTGTCTATTCCACTGAGCGAATAAGGCAACGTATAGGTGACGGTTTGCTGAGGAGCGATGTTCAGACGATCGGTACTGCCGGTCTGCACGGCCTTGCCATCCACCACGAGCGTGTACACCATCTGATAGTTGCTCAGGTCGCGGAAGAAGTTTTCATTCTTCACCTTGATCTTTCCTGTACTGAGGTCAACGGGGGTTGCCCAGATATTCTGGTAATAATATCCCACCTCGTAAGCATGCGGGTTGGGCACACGGTCGGGACCTATCAGTCCGTTGCAGTTGAAGTTGTTGTCACTGGGATCATAGTTGTTGTAATCGCCACCATATTTATAGATAGCCCTGCCCTGCTTGTCTTTGCCATGCAAAGCCTGGTCTACGAAATCCCAGATAAAACCACCCTGATACTTGGGATACTTGCGAACCAAGTCCCAATATTCCTTGAATCCGCCGCACGAGTTGCCCATGGCGTGACTATACTCGCACTGTATGAGCGGTTTCTGGTCTTCGGGCGCATTGCTGAGCGCATATTTCTCGCAACCCGCCTGCGAGAGATACATCGGGCAATAGATATCCGTGGTAGGACCTTTATTTCCTTGTTCCCATTGTATTGGGCGCGACTGGTCCTGGCTCTTGATCCACTGATATGCAGCAGTAAAGTTTGGTCCGTTCACAGTCTCGTTGCCCAGCGACCAATAGATGATGCTCGGATGATTGAAAAATGATTTCACATTGTGCTCGTTGCGTTCCAATATCTGTTTTGCGAACAGAGATGTCTTTGACGGGGCATCGTTGCCATATCCGAATCCGTGACTCTCCTGATTGGCTTCGGCACAAAGATAGATGCCGTATTCATCGCACAGGTCATACCATTGCGGATCGTCGGGATAATGACAGGTACGCACCGCATTGATATTGAACTTCTTCATCAGTTTGATATCCTGAATCATGCGGTCGCGGCTCACCAGATAGCCACCATCGGGATCCATCTCGTGGCGGTCGGCACCCTTGATATACACAGCCTTGCCGTTAACGAGCAACTGCGAACCTTTGATTTCCACCTTGCGGAATCCCACTTTCTGCGGAATCACCTCTATCACCTTATCGCCCTGTTTCACGGTAGCCACAAGCGTGTAGAGATACGGAGTTTCGGCAGACCAATGTTTCACGTCGAGATTTGAGAAATCCGTCGTGATGGTGGTCTCCTCGGTATTGGCAGCCACCTGCTTGCCTTTGCGGTTCACATTTTTCGCACTGCCTGCGTTTTTAGCACTCCCCACGTTGGCTGTCTTGGTATCTACCACGTTTCCGTCGGCATCCATCAGGCTATATTCCACTGTAGCTTTTCCTTTCACCGTGGCTTTCACGTTGAGCGAACCCTTGTCATAATTGGCATCCAGGTCGGGCGTCACTCGGATATCTTCTATCTGTGTCGTCTTATTGCGGGAATAGAGATAGCATGAACGTCCGATACCGCTCAACCGCCAGAAGTCCTGGTCCTCGTCGTAAGAACCGTCACACCAACGGAACGTTTGGAACGATATCAGATTTCTGCGGTCATATTTCAGATACGGCGTGATGTCAAATTCGGCTGCCACCTTACTGTCTTCGGCATATCCCACGAACTGTCCGTTCACATACAGATAGATGTTCGACGTGACAGAACCGAAATGAATAATGATTTGTCGGCCCTGCCATGTGCTCGGCATGCGCACCCATCCACGATAGGAACCCACATGGTTGTCCTTTGTAGGAACGTAGGGCGGATTATTTTTGAAATGCCCCATCCATGCGAAACCAGCGTTCACATATTCAGGGTCGCCGAAACCGTTTCTTTCCCATATTCCAGGGATATCCATCAACAACCATTTGGAATCGTCATAATTCATTTCATAGAAATTCATCGGGCGCTCATAAGCGTTCGCCACCCAGTTGAACAACCAACGGTCGTCGATAGAATAGAAATTGGAAGATGCCGTCTTGTCGCCCGCCAGGGCCTTGTCCAGCGATTCGTAGGCGAAGAAGCTGGTGTGCATAGGAAAACGATTCACCTCGTTCACCTGCAAGTCCTGCCATTCGGTATTGGTGGGCTGCACCTCGTTCACAGCGTTCACTTGCAGCGAGGCTGCCGCCAACGCGGCAATGAATAGTAATTGTTTCATATAATACTTGTATAGTTTGATATTCTTTTCTGCAAATTTACGAATATAAATACAACCAGCAAAGGATAAATACGTAAAAAAAGAGAACATTTTGAGAATTCTTTACAGTTGCTGCACATATTGTTTAGGACTCATTCCCATCTTGCGCTTGAATATCTGACGGAAGTTCTTCGCATCATTAAACCCGCACTGCTCGCACACGGCATCGATGTTGGTCTGTCCCTGCCGCATCAATTCCACCGCATGATAAATCTTGTAGTCGTTGATGAATTCGATGAGCGACATACCTGTCATCGCCTTGATTTTCTTGTAAAGCGACGAATGACTCATGGCAAGACGGTCGGCAAGCATATCGATATTGAAGTCTTCGTTCTTCAGATTATCGTCGATGATTTCCCTGCATCTCAAAAGGAAGATCTGTTCCTCCTTGTTATATGTCTTCTTTTCCTTGGATATGGACGACGTGATTGCGGCATTGTCGTTTTGTGCTACCATTCTGTCGATGCGGGTACGCAGATATTTCAGCGATATCGGCTTTGTGAGATATGCGTCGGCGCCACTATCGAAGGCTTCAATCATATCATCCTCGGCAGTCTTGGCTGTGAAGATGATCACCTTGATATGCTGCAACATTTTGTCGTTCTTCAGCGTCTGCAGGAACTGCATACCGTCCATGCGAGGCATCATCAGGTCGCACACGATGATATCAGGCAACTCGGCACGGGCGACCTGCAACCCCTCTTCGCCGTCGTAAGCCTTATATACTTTGAAATCGGAGGCCAGATTACGTTCCAGCAAATCCACCGTGTCGCGCTCGTCGTCGATAATCAGGATGGAATGCAAAGCCGCTGGATTCATCGGATGCAATATTTCTTTTTCCCCGGAGGATTCCTCATCGACCGTCCGTGGCTCTGCCTCTTCGTTTTCAATGTTGTCATCCTTCAGATTTTTCGGAATATTAAAAGTGAAACACGACCCCAAGCCCGTCTCACTGTCCACGTGAATCTCGCCTCCATGCAATTCCACGAGGTTCTTCACTGTGGCAAGTCCCACGCCGTCGCCACTATTCTCTGCTTCGCCACGCTTAGTGCGGACAAAGTTTCGGAATATGGCTTCATGCATCTTTTCTACGATGCCGATGCCATTATCGGTCACCGCAAACACCACATCGTCGGGCCTATCGGTCAACGAGAGACTCACAGCCCCGCCCTCGCGGGTATATTTGAATGCATTCGATACCAGATTGGTCAATATCGTCTCCAATTTGTCCAAGTCGAAATTCAGTTGGATGTCACTACTGCCACAGGCGAAACTGAACTTGATGTCCTTCTGATTGCACAGGCTCTCATAGTCTTCCGACAGATTATTGCAGAATTCCACCACATTGCGTCGCTGCAGATTGAGCACCATCTTTTCAGCATCCATCTTGCGGAAATCAATCACCCTGCTTATCAGACGGTTCAGTTTCTGCGAATTGCGGTACATGGATTCGAGATACGACTGTGGCACCGTCACAATCGATGTCCTTTTCTCTACGAGTTCCTCAATCTGCGCGGCGATGAGGAACACAGGTGTGCGCAACTCATGGGTCACGAGTGTATAGAAGTTCATCTTCGCCTCATTGAGCCGTTTCATCGTGTTGCGCTGCACTTCCACGATCTGCACGCGATGTTTTATGTCTATCTCATGCAGATAGAATTTCAACGCAATGATGATGACACATAAGACAATAAGCGTCCACAACAGCCGTGCCCACCATGTGGCATACCACGGAGGGGTGATGGTGATATGCAATATCGATGGTTTCCCCCATTGACCATTACTATCGGTGCAACGCACCAGAAATTCGTAACTGCCTGGAGAGATGTTGGTATATTGCACCTCACGATCGCTGCCCAACTCGCGCCATCTTTTTTCCAGTCCCTTCAGATAACAAGAGAAATGCACCCGACTAGGAGATCTATATTCAGGAACAGAAAATTTGATAGTAAAGAAATTCTGATCATAATTCAGACGAATGCGTCTGGGCTGGTCTCCATATAGACTAAATACGCGGAGATCTTTGTTCAGGAGTTCGAGCGAAGTGAAACTCACACCTGCATATAATTGACGATATCGAATGCTCAAAGGATTGAAATAAACTAATCCATGAGTGCTGCCGAGATACATCGCATGCCCATCGAAATATTCGGCACTATAGGTAAATGTCGATGGGATTTGTTCATCCTCATCCAGGCGCACAAAAGTACGAGTACGATAATCGAATCGGAAGAGTCCATTAACTGTACCCATCCACAAACGTCCTTCCTCGTCTTCCGATATCGATTCTACGCCAGTATTGGTCAGTCCGTCTTTAATTCCATAGGATTGCACTTCTCCCGTACGTCCATCTATTGAAAAGAAGCCTGCAGCCGGGGATGCCAACCAAATATTACCACGAGAATCCACCTTCATATATTTCACTTGGTCACTGGGCAATCTGATACCAGCAGATGACGTCGTGTAATGATTTACAATTTTTCTCGTTCGTTTGTTCACTTTGTAAATACCACCATGATTGGCACTTATCCACACATATTCTCCCCTGCACTGTATGGCAGAGCATCGGATGTCTGTAAGACCCGGTAACACAGTAAGTCGCTCTGTCTTTTTATCTAATATCACCATATTTGGGCCTCCCACCCAAATATGTCCCAACCCGTCGTCACAGATTGCCCAGACATTGTTGCCTGCATGTCCATGAACTATCGGCATTGAGAATATAGAAAAAGAATTATCATGAAGCGACATGCGTGCCAGTCCCTTTGTATAGATTGCCATCCAAAGATAATCTTTATCTTTTGTCATCGACACCACATTATCTCCCGCAATATTACTATTACGAGTATTAAACGAGCGTGTGACATGAGTTGAGCGATTATAGATATCAAGTCCACCGCCATCCAAGCCCATATAAATATTGTCGCCATCAGGCACTACTGCCGTAACAATATCGTATGTAAGTGCATGTGTCGACCTGTTCAGCGTCGTAAATTTTTGTTTAACCCCATTAAACATATTCACACCAGCCCTGTAGGATCCCACCCACAAATTATTTCCATTGTCGACACAAAGAGAATATATGGCATCTCCACTCAAATTACTATTGGCAGGTGTGAAGTTTGTTGTAGATTTTCCTTGAATGGTGATGCCGCCGCCATCTGTGGCAAAAACGGTATTTTGCTGATAGTCCACGACATCCAGTAGATTCTTTGGAGCTTTCACTTTCGACTGTTCTATCAGCCTGCCTGAAACGCCAAAGACCTGACTTTGAAAGCCGATGCCCCATCCCACATACACGAGATTGGTGTTTCGGCTGTAATAAATATTTTCATTAAAAGAAATATTCATATTACAAGGACATTTCGAAATCATGCGTCTCCCATCTGACGAAAGCAAATAAAGCCCCTTGTCACTTGCAGCCAGCAACATCGATTTCTGATATCCGCATACGGCATAAACATTAAATTTATGCTTCACTACGTTAAACCATCCATCCGTTCGACCACCTCTGTTGATATATAAGTTACCACTTTCATCCGTTACGAATACATTACCTCCAGATGAAACCATGGAAATGATTCTCATTTTCATGGGATATGTCTTCGGACCATCAGTGGCATTGCACAGATGGAAACAGCCGTCGGCAAAAGAATAGAATTGCATACCTCCGTCAGTAGCGACCCATAAGCCGCCTGTAGTGGGCAACATCTTGTGTACATTATCATTAATTAATGAAAACGCATCAGAAGGATCATGCTTGAACGTATTGAAAGACAACCCATCATAGCGACACAGCCCGCTGGCAGTACCCATCCAAATAAAGCCACGGGCATCCTGACGAATACAATTAACGGTATTGTCAGGCAGCCCATTCATATTGTCGAGCACTTTGAAATAGTCTTTGGCACTTATGGATATAGGCAAAAGTAAGCCAATTAAAATTAGCAATAATATCCTATAGGTATTTTTCATCGTTTCCAACTGTATCATAACAATGATGCAAAGATACGACAAAAAAATGAGATGAACGAAAGAATGAATGACTAATTTTAGTTTATGTGCCTGCCATAAATACGTAATATGTACTGATAAAAATCAAAATACGTAGAGAAAGGCTCTCATATAGAAACCGAAACTCGCCTACTCTGCAATGTAAAGTAGACGACTTCGTAATGCAAAGTCGTCTACTTCTCTTTTAGATATGCCACAAACTGGCATTATAAATAATTCCTATTGAAGATCAGGAGCCATTATTGATAGACACGTACGTAATCGATGAAATACTTCATAGGGAATGCACTGTTATCGATTGTACCGCCATTATCGCCACCTAGGGCAAGATTCAGCCAAATCAAATCGCCGAAATCTTTCAGGTCATTGCTGAACGGGTTCATGTATCCGCCACTCGAAGCACCGCCGCCGCTGCCATTCTTTGTTTTAGATGTGCTTATCTCATTCACCAGTTCATCGTCGACATATATTCTCAGATATTCGCTAGTCCAGTCGAGTCGCCAGATATGATACTTGGAAGCCCAATCTTTATCCACGCTAGTGAAATGAGTGAGAGGCAACACTTTAGACTGCCAGTTGCCGCTCCAACGTTTGTCTGAGCCCCAGCAATAATTGGCATGTATAGCAGGCGCGCCGTTGCTTGGATAATATTCCAGGATATCTATCTCTCCACCGAGCGGCCATTCCCATGTGTTGCCCACCTGCCAGATGGCAGGCCATGAACCACTGGCTGTTGGAATCTTGGCACGCACGAGCACACGACCGTATTTATATGTGTACTTGCTCTGCATGGAAGCGCTGGTATATTCGGCATACTGACGACTCTTTTTCCAGTCGCTGCTGCCAGCCTGATAATTTGTGTTATAGACTTGTTCCTTGCGACCTTCGATAACGAGTGCGCCTTTGCCATCGAGTGAAGCATTGTCTGCCTGATACCACTGGTCTTCGTGATTGCGCTGGAAACCTGTTTCATAATTCCACTTATTGGCATCAGGCTTGCCCGTGCCGTTGAATTCATCATTCCACACAAGTTTCAGCCCATCGATTTCGGTCTTCGGATTTGTCTCGTCGGGCATGGTCTGATCCTGCTTCGGCAGACTGACGAAAATCATCAGGGTACTCACCTTGTCGTTAATCTTGTAAACGGAAGAATTGGCTATCGATACCGGAAGCACAAACACAGCATCGGGATTGTCATTGCGAATCGGATTTGCCAGCAATGCATCGCGGTGGATGGTGAGCGTCACATCATCCGACTTTTTCTGTCCTGCCTTGAGGGTCACTTCCTTGGAAGAGAACGAATAGGCATCTTCGGGCATCATGACGGCATTGGCATACACAGCATAGTTGCCACCTGTAGAAGCCAACGCGACGGAACGGCTCAGCGTGTCGCTATTCACTACGAATTCTGCCTTGCAATCCTGATCGGCAGTCTGGTTCATATACAGCGAAGTATTCAGAGTGATTGCCGTATCACCTTTGTCGGTCTCTTTCATACTCATGGAAACATTGCTACTCTGCCCATTCCATGCCTCCCGACTTTGGGTGATGGCAAGCCACTTGTATGCACTTACATCCACGCCGGCACGGTCGTCGAATTCCTTGCAACCATACAACGTGCCTACCGTCAAAGTGGCGGTAAGCAATGTTGCGAGATATTTTTTACTGATATTTTTCATCTTGTGATTTATTATTTTTCAGGATCGTTGACTATAATCTCTGCATCATAGAAGGCAAATTCCGCCATATTGAAATACTTCACGTTTCCATAAGTCTTGGTAACCACGAAACGGAAATGCGTGAAGCTGTTGGCAGGTCTAATAGCATCGGATGTGTACTCCGCTTTGCTGTCCGACGGCAGATTGCTGTCCATGGTGGCTACGGTCTCCCAATTGGTGCCATCAGCACTTGTTTGCAGTTCGAATGCCTGTGGGCCCACCTGCGAACCATTTCGGTTTTTATACCAGATAGCGAAATTTTTGTGACTTTCCTTGAAATCTATCTGGATGTATTGCGGAAGATTCTTCTGTGGACTACTCCAACGGGAATGGAAAAACGTATTTGCATCTCCGTCGATAATGTTCTTAAGGGGTCCTTCACTGGGCTCCTGGTCATCGGTGCTCAACTGGTCTGCAGTGAGCGTCACCTTGGTTTTGTTGATGATGACAGTAGCCACAGCCCTGCCCGACATCGCCTTGACCACAGTAGCCGCACCTTTCTCGTTTTGTGCATTATATGCCTGGAAAGTGAAAGTATAGTCGCCATACTTGCGCAATGTGTTATTGATGACCAACGAGTCACAATACTTTGACACCACATCGGTGACAGTCTCATTGGTAGCGGGATTCACATACGAAATCTTCATATACTCGTATGTTTCGTTGGCTGGTTTCTGCCATTTCAGTTTGATACTTCCCGGAAGAGAGTCGTAAGTCACGGCCGAAGCATCCAATGTCTGTGGTGCACCGGTATATCCGGCAGGCTCAATATTATCTATCTTGTCATCACAGGCGGCGAATACTGCTGCACCCATGAATGCCAATATCATATATTTGATTGCTTTCATACTTGTATGTTTTTTTATTCCCATCCTGGATTTTGAGTGAACGTGATTGCCGAATGTTTCAGCATTTCAGACTGTGGTATCGGGAAGAGATACATCTTGTCATTCCACTCGCGTTTCACCGTCACACGATTGTAAGAGAAGGATCCATCGTCATTCTTTGTGATGTGCATCTCCACGATGGAAGCGAGTTTGCTACCCTCTTTCCAGCGGCGCACATCCCAAAAGCGGTGCCCTTCGAAGGCGAGTTCCACCATTCGTTCGTTCTCGTATTTCTGCCAGAAGTCACTGTTGGAAAGTCCTGTAGCCAATGCGGGCATTTTCACGTCGGTACGGTTGCGGATGATGTTCACAGCATTGCGGGCCGACATGGAGAATTCAGAACTTGTTGCATCGGCGCTGCCAAGATACCGGAACACGGCTTCGGCATAGTCCAGATAGAATTCGCCCAGACGATAGGTAATCCAAGAGTGTCGTTTGGTATTGGAGTTCGTAGCAGACACGTTGACTGAAGCGTCGAGATATTTCTTCAGATAGTATCCCGTAGGCGTGGCTCCGGCGATAGGCTCTCCATTCACGCCGCCATAATAGGTCTGCAATGGTGTGGAATTGTAAGTCGGCCATCCCTTGTCGCCATTCAGCGCAATGGTCATACCCAGACGCGGGTCTCGGTTGTCATAAGGTTTGGCGGCATCATATCCGCTGCCTTCCTCGTTCCATTGCTTGCCCGTGCTCTTCATTCCGTAAGCGTCTACAAGAGTCTGTGTTGGACAGTTGCCAGAATTGCCACCTTCTACACCGATTGGGAAGTTGTTGGCTTCCAGACTGTTCAAATCGCCGATGCGGCGCACGAAAATCATTTCGCTGGATTTCCAGTTGTCCACGCCCCAAAGAGCGGAATATTTGTCCAGCTTCACACCGTATTTGCCACAAGAATCGATGACCGCCTTGCTTGCCATCGCAGCCTGATGCCAGCGCTCATTGTCATTGCTTTCATTGAACAAGGGACTTGCCTGATAGAGCAGCGTGCGGGCTTTGAGAGCGAGTACCGCCAATTTGCTGGCGCGTCCCGTCTCGTTGGCAGCTGCATCGTTACCCAGTTTGGAATAGTCGGCAGGGAGACTGTCGCAGATGGCATTACATTCGTCGACGATGAATTTGAATACGTCGTTGGCTGGTGTTCTTTCCAATGCATTAGCCTCATCCTCGGTGAGCACCTTCGTGGTGAACGGTACGGCACCATACTGGCGGACCAGATTGAAATAGTAATAAGCACGCAGGAAACGGACTTCGAATTTCAGTCTTTTGAAACGGCTCATCTGTGCCGTGTAGTCTTGGTTGAATTTATATTGTGAGAAGTCGCATTGGTCGCAGGTGTTCAAATAATAGTTGGCCTCGCGAATGGCGGCATAAGAATTGCTCCACGCATCACCTTTGGCATTCGACGGGCTCCATGCGCCGTCTGTGAAATCGTTGACGCTGCCCGCACGCCATGCATATTCTGACTCATCACAGGCCGAAGCTAGCATACCGTTGCCGTAAGACCCGAAATCATAATCCAGCTTGCCATAAATATTCGTGACGAAACCCACCGTGTTGCTGAAGTCTGTAAACACGTAATCTTTATCGTAATTGTTGAACTCGTTATAGTCCAGTTCGTCATTACATGAAGCAAGCGTGAGCAGACATACGGTTCCACTTATGATTGTTCTAATTTTCATTGCTTTATAAATAAATTGTTTGTTATTATAGTCCCACTGCCAAACCCACAACTATCGAGCGGTTCAGAGGATAGTCTGCGCCATACTGTTCAGGGTCTGATTTCTTGATGTGGTCGAAACATACCAAGTCGATACCGCGCACATAGAGTTTGGCGCTGTGGATATACTTGGTGGCACGGAGAAGCGTCTGCGGGAATTTGTAAAAGACTTCCACATTGCGCAGTTTGAGAAAAGAACGGTCGGCGAGCCAAACGGAGTTGGTACGGAAATTGTTCTCATTGCTCTGCGATGTGAGACGAGGGAATTTGGCATCTGTGTTCTCAGGTGTCCAGCGGTTTTCATAATAGTATGTGCTGATGTTCGTATTGTTGATCAGCGGCCAATACATTGACTTGGTATTGAGCACGGCGGTGTAGTTGCCTGCGCCTTGGAACATCGCATTGAATCCGAAGCCCTTGTATTCCAGTCCTAAATGGAAAGAATAGTAAATCTCAGGACAATTATAGTTGTAGCCCATCTTCACCTCATCGTCGGCATTGATCACGCCGTCGCCGTTCTGGTCTTTGTATTTGATGTCGCCAGGTTTCACCTGTGAGAACTGCTGTGCAGGACTATTGTCGATATCGGCTTGGTCTTTGAAGAATCCGATGGCCTGCAATCCGAATATCTGACCCACGGCATTGCCTGTGCGTTCCAGATATTTATATGCGCGCGGCTCTTCGCATTCGTCCTTGATTTTGTTCTTTGCCAAAGTGTAATTGGCTCCCATGGTGAGTTGTAAGTCATGGTTCAGACTCTTCACGTAGTCGGCACCAGCCTCAACGCCCCAGCTGTCTACGATACCACCATTGATATAAGGATTGGAGATGCCAAGAACGGTGGAATTTTTGCCACCGGCAGAAACCCAGATGTCGCTACGACGTTGATAATATCCATCAACAGTCAGATTGAGTCCTTTGAAAAGAGACGCATCAAGTCCCACGTTATATTTTGCGGCACGTTCGTGAGTGAAATTGGATGATGCCAGACGGCCTTCTGTCCAACCGGCACTGGCATCGTAGTTGCCGCCCAGGTTGTAGCCGCTGCCACCGGTGAATGTCTGTTCCCAATATCCTTCTTCAGGTATGTTGTCCACGTTGATAATACCCCATGAAGCACGCAGTTTCAGGAAATCCACAAACGAGATGTTGCTCATGAAGTCTTCTCTAGACATCACCCATGCGGCAGACACCGCGGGTGAGAATGCCCAGCGATGACCCGGAGCCAACTTATTAGATGCTGCCATGTTCAGAGACACGTCGGCAAAGTATCTGCCTTTATATCCATAATGGTTATAGAGAGACGCCGAGTTGCGGTACCACGTGTTGTTCTGTCCGTTGCTGTTGCGGTATTCATAGTTCCACATCAAAACCGATGAGATGGAATGGTTGCCGAAAGTGCGGTCATAGTTCACGCCGATGCCGAAATTCAGGTTCTTGTTCTGCCAGTCCAGTTTGCTGTCCGAGCTGAGACTTCCGTCCTTGCCACCTGTGTAATGGGAAAAGGCGCTAGGTTCGCCGTTCGTCCATTCCGACACGGCATCGCTTCCATATTTGTATTCACGGGTGTGGTTTTCCCAATACGAGGAAATGTTGTCATAGGCCAGCCGTGTCCATGCTGTCAAGCCATTGGTCAATACAGAGAGGTCTTGCTTCAATGTCAAATCAGCAAAGAGTGCGCGTGTATGGGCTTTACTGTAGGCGCGTCCCTCGGTCAGAGCCACGGGGTTGGAATATCCGTTCCAGGTGGCGTTACCTCCCCAGAGGCCGCTTTCGGTCTTAATCGGGAATGCTGCTGCCGGTACCGTATAGATTTTATCCCACAGTCCGTCACTGCCCAGTCCCGGGCGGAGAGATTCCAGCAGCACACCGTCCAGATTGATGATGGCCTTGGTGGTACTGGTCACATCGATATCCAAATTGGAACGCAGATTGGCCTTGGAATATTTGTTCTGTGTGGAAAATCCGTCATTCGTGTTCGGATGGGCGATGAATCCCCGGTTATCCTGCAAATTTATCAATGTATAGTAGCGCATGTGTGTGCCTCCACCACGGAAGCTGAGGTCGTAGATGTTGCTGGAACCATTGTCTTTGAATGCTTCTTTGATCCAGTTCACATTTGGATAATAGTATGGATATTTGCCTGATTTGAAAGCATCCAACTCCACTGCAGAGTATTTCGGATCCTTCCCGTCGTTGACGAAAGCCTCGTTCATCGCACTGGCATAGGTATAAGCATCGGCGAAATCAGGACGGCGCTCCTCCCAATTGAAAGAATGGTCGTAAGAGAAATTGATTTCATTGCTGCGATATTTGCCTCGTTTCGTCACGATGTTGATTGCACCGTTTGCACCTTTATAACCATAAAGGGCGACGGCTGCCGCATCCTTGAGCACGATCACGTTTTCCACTTCTTCGGGAGTGATGTATGAAATATTGCGTTCCACACCGTCGACCAGTACCAGCGGAGTGCTACTGCCCAGGGTCTGAAGTCCACGCACATAGAAAGAGGGTTCATAAGAGGAGTAATCACCGGAGCCTTGCAATGTGGTGAGTCCCAATACATTGCCAAACAAGGAATTGCCGATGTTCTTGGCAGAGCGGTTATTGAAATCAGAATTTGCAGCACTTGCCACAGACATGGTGGACTCACCAACGGTCTGCGTGATGCCGAAGCCGATATTCACTGGCTGCGAAGCATAATCCATCACTACCTTCACCGTTTTGCCGCCTGAAAGAGAAACCGTCTTCTTCGACTGGTCAGGTGCATCGATGACCAACTTATCGTTTACATCGGCACTGATCTCAAACACGCCCTGGCGGTTCGTGTATGCTTTCGTATTCGGATTGTTTTGTATTTCCACCATTGCCCCCGATACAGGATTGCCGAATTTGTCGACCACAACACCAGTGACATTGCTTGCCTCCTGTGCCGTCGAGCCTAGGCCCACCATCAGCGTAATGGCTAATAATATATGTCGTTTCATATTATTCTACCTTTTTGTTTTTAGTCTTTTTACTTTTCTTCATCACCATCCAGGGTTCTGAGTCAGTCCGTATCCCTTATTGATTTCTGTTGGCGGGAATGCAGACATATACCATTTGGTATCAAAATTAGTCCACCAAACACGGGCGATATTTCCCAATGGGAATTTCTCGTATCTGAAATGCACCGGTTGGCTTGCTTCCCATCCGTCATTACCTTTTTGTTTGTCGGAGAATGAGAAATTGTAATCGTTGCCGTCCTTCTGGCGGAATATTCTCAGACCATGAAGTTGTTTTTTAAACAAATCTGCGCGACGGTAACGGATGAGGTCGAAGAAACGCGTATCCTCGAATCCCAGTTCACAAGCCCGTTCGTTCAGAATGGCTTCGAGCAATACATCCTTGTTGCTGAAGTCCTTGCCAGGCTGACTTTCTTTCAGTCCCTGCAAGCCCACACGAGCGCGGACCACATTCACCTGTTTCACGGCTTCATCACTGCTGCCCGTCTGTGCCAGTGCCTCGGCATAGATGAGATACATTTCTGAAAGACGCAGATAAGGCCAAGCAATCACTCTGCCCTTCATATCGTCATTGTTCATATAGAACTTGTTGTTTGCAAATCCTGTAGCAAATTGTCCCGACTCTGACGACGGTCCACTGCCAGCCTCACGTCCATTAACCCAAAGTTCACTACGGCGACCGCTCATGTTGCCATTATCATTCAAATTCCATTGCACATTGTTCACAATCATGGTCTCATAGAGACGAGGGTCGCGGGTGAGCGCAAAGTTCTTGTTGGCATTCACGAACATGGTGTCGAGACTGCCATTTTTGTTTTCTGTATCGAAATCGAATGGACGTCCATCCTTCCAAGGGAACATCTCCATATAATCCTCTGTTGGCGTATAACCGCCGAAAGAATTCCATTCCGTAACGAATTTCGAGTTCCAGTCCTGCCAGTCACCTGCATACAACTTGTAATTATAACGTGTGGAAATCAGCATTTCCGTGGTTCCGCGGCTGCAATAGGCCTTGCGGAAAGCTGCACGATATTGACCTGGTGTGTTACCCTCCGACTGAACTAGTTGATAATATCCATTGGCTGTCATGGCATCGAAGAATGCCTTGCAAGCCTGTAGACATTGTGTCCACAACTCTGGTTTGTAACTACCATACCATGACTGATGTTTCTCATTCGATGTCTGGTCACCTGTGGTAGAATATGGTGTAGCTGAATTGAACAGTGGCGATGCGGCAAAAGCTAGAATCTTACACTTCAGTCCCATGGCACCAGCCTTGGTGAAACGTCCATCCCAGTTGGAACGGTCGGCTTCATCGAGCACCCAAGGCAAATTGGGTGCCGCCTCATCCAGCAGTCCCACCATGAAATTCACGGTTTCCTCTACCGTTGCCCGCGGCAGTTCATAGGCACTCTCGGTACCGTCAAACGACTGTTTGGCTATGGGCAGACCACCGTAATGGCGGAACATGTCGAAATAGCGTGAAGCAATGATACATTTGGCCTCGGCCTTCAGACGGGTTTTCTCGCTATCGTCCATGCCAGGTGTCTTATCCACATTTTCCAAGAAGATGTAAGCAGAACGCACTGCCTGCCACACATTTTCACCGCAATAATTGAATTTGCCTGCATTTCCGGGCAGGTAGGTTGCAGAGTAATATTGGCGGTTCACCTCATCCCATGAGTTGTGGCTGTGCCAACAGTCGGAGAGAGCCTCAAACACGCCCGTATTCATTTTTTCCCCGACACCGCCGTCCCAATAGTAAGGCAGGCCGAAATATAGTTTACTGTATGTATTCCAAAGAAAATCACGGGTGTATTCCGCATTATTGAAAATGGTGTCTTTTGTGACATCTCCACCCGGAGCCTTTTCCAAGAAGCTGTTTCCAAACTTCACGTCATCCACACACGATGTGGTGACCGATGCGCCAAGCAGGACAAATGCAGCTCCAAAAATCATTTTATTATATAGTTTCATTTTATAACTTTTTTAGGTTGTAAAAGGATTTAAAAAGACATTGGTCTCGTTTCACCTTTCTCAGAATCCCAATTTCAATGTCAGTGCAAACGATCTCGTCAACGGATATGAAGGACGGTCGCTGGTTCTCGACTCAGGGTCGCCCCATTTGAAACTGGTAAACGTGAGCAGATTATAGCCACTCAAGGCCAAAGAGCACTGGTTCATTCCTATCTTGTGCATGAACGGGAAGTCGAAGTTATAGGCTATCTGCATGGTTTTCAGACGTAAGTAGCTGGCATTCACCTCATACAGCGTAGATGCTGCATAGTTGTTGGAAGCATGCGCCATCGTGGCACGCGGATATTTGGCATCGGGGTCAGGATTGTCGGGTGTCCAAGTATGGTCAAACTGATATTGCAACAGTCCCTTGTTACCTGTATCACCCAGTGGCTGACGGAATGTCTCATCCAGCATACGGCTCACATTCCATGCTCCAGTCCATTGCGTGCTCACCTCTATTTTCTTCCATGTGAAACCCACATTCAGACCTATGATATATTCAGGGTCGTCGGTATGACCTAGACTGTAAGAGGCATCATTGGCATCGATTTTGCCGTCGCCGTCCAAATCCACATACACACAGTCGCCAGGCAACAAGCCTCCGGAATGGGTGGCTATCGCTTTACCATACTGCGCATAATAACGGGCGTCGGCAGTCTCGTCATACAGTCCCCAGAATTTGCGTATGCTGCGCGAACCAATACGGTGTCCCTTCTGATACATGTAGTCATAATTCTGAGGTGCCTCATACATTTCTTTGATTTCGTTCTGGTTGTAAGAGAGATTTCCCTCCACCCAGTAGCGGGCATTATTTCCAATCTTATCACCCCATTTCAGTGATAATTCATATCCCCAACTGTTCACTTTACCCAAATTGGCATAAGGCAACGTGAAACCGAGCACGGTCGGTGCAGTCATATTCTGCAGAAGGATGTCCTTACGTTTCTCATAATAATAATCGAAAGTGGCTTTCAGACGATTGTCGAGGAAGCTCATATCCACGCCGTAATCCTGCTTGAATGATGTCTCCCATGTCACATTCTTGTTATGTTTCTTTCCTTCATAAGCGCCGCTCTTGTTGCCACTGACATTGGTACCGAAGTTGTAACCACCGCCCAATGAATAAGGATCGGATGTGTACATGAAACGGTCGCCACCGACTTTATCGTTACCTACGAGGCCCCATGAACCACGCAGTTTGAAATAGCTCACCACCTGTTTCAAGGATTTGAAGAAAGGTTCCTCACTTACAATCCAACCCACAGAACCGGCAGGGAAAAATCCATAACGATTATCCGGGTCGAAATTCTCGGAACCATTGTATCCGGCATTGAACTCGGCCATATAGCGGTTGTTCCAGTCGTAGGTCACACGTCCCACCAATCCTACATATCCCGTAGGAATATCCGAATATTGTGAGGGATAATACTTCTTGCTCTGGTTATACAATAGCAAAGCGCCCACATGATGCAGACCGAACGAACGGGCATAGTTCAGACTGGCTTCGAAATACCAGTTTCTGCCTTTGCCGAATCCTTCGGCATATCCTAGTTGAGAGTCATTGCCGTTTTTGCGATATGCGATGGTGCCGTCGCTCTGCAGTATCGGGTTATACGTGGCTACAGATGAACTGCGGCTTTTCGTCACTGTGTAATCACTGTTGTAAGAGCCTTTCAACTTGAAAGACAGTCCACGAGTGAAGAAATCCAGTTTCTGATTCAGGATGACATCCGCATTCAGCGTGTTGGTGCTTGCCGACATATAACCCATGCCATAGTAAGCGCCGAGACCGCTTGCGCCCACAAACGGCAGCTGCTCATCATCATAGTTGTTGGCAGACATCACGAATTTTCCATCCACGATACCAGGACTTGAAAATGGTGTGGCCCAATAAAGATGACGGAAAAGTTGGTTGTTGTCCTCACCTGAGAATGGCGTGTTCTTGTTGTCCACACGTCCGCCGATGTTCACGGATAACGTGGTGGTCGGTGTCATATCGTAATCCAAGTTGGCGCGGTAGTTGAAACGGCGATACTTGAAGTTGAAGTCGTAAGGCAGAGCCTGCTGCTTGAAAAGTCCGTCCTGAGTGAAAGCACCCAGAGAGACGAAGTAACGCACCTTCTCCGTACCACCTGAGATATTCACATTATGCTGAGTCTGCATCGCGGCATTCTTAAAGCAATAGTCTATCCAGTCGGTATCAGGGAAACGGATCGGGTCGCTGTGGTCCTTGAACTTCTGCAGAATAGCTGCCGAGAAAGGTTTCTTTGTGTCGGAAGCATCATTCTTCAGCATTTGGTTATAGTAAGTAGCATAATCATAAGCATCTGTGAGTTGCAGCATATTCGTAGGAATCACCACGCTGGCAGATGTAGATACAGAGATGTGAGCCTTGCCTTCCTTACCGCGCTTGGTGGTGACAAGGATGACACCATTGGCGCCACGTACACCGAAGACGGCTGTTGCGGAAGCATCCTTGAGCACCGTGATGCTCTCCACTTCGTTGGGGTCAATCTCATTGAAATCTCGTTCCACACCATCCACTTGAATCAGAGGCGAAGAATCTGCCCATGTGGCCTTACCACGAACCAGCACCGTAGCGGCATCTGCGCCAGGCTCACCGGAATACTGAATGGAAGAAAGGCCGGGAACAGCTCCCGAAAGCATGTTAGTGATGGAACCAGTAGGTGTCTTGAGCAGTTCCGAGCCCTTGATACCTGATATGGCACCCGTCACGGTCACTTTTTTCTGAGTGCCGTAGGCCACCACCTGCACATCTTTCAATGTAGTGGCATTGTCAGTCAACGTGATGTGCATACGGCTGCCCGACGTCACTTTCACCTTTTGTGTGTTGTAGCCGATGCTGCTGATTTGCAGCGTAGCTCCTGCAGGTACATCAAATTTGAAATTGCCATCGATGTCACTCACGGTAGCCGTCTGACTGCCCACAACTCGGACAGTGGCACCGATCACGGTTTGTCCTGCACCGTCCACAATCACGCCCTGAGCATGAACCACGCCGTCTTGCTGCGTGGCCGCAATCCCTTCTGTGGCGAAAACTGCTCCAGAGAAAGGCGGAAACAGACAGACAGCTGCACTTAGCAAGCCACCTGCAAGCCATTTAGACGATAGTTGTAATCTTACGTTCTTCATGAATCGCTAATTTTAATTATTTACTGTTATCATTTTCATTACTGTATCAAAATTCAACATATTTGTTGGCATTAGTGTTTGATTGTGCAAAAGTATGTAAAATAGCCTTAATGGTGGGTTGTTAAATTCGTAATATAGGGGGCTTTTTTCGTAAAACTCGTTTTTCATGATAGATAAATAGCCGATAGATACACGATTCTTATCATGTATGACTCGTCAATAAGCAATCAAGCCTAAATAATAACAAAAAATGATTATCCCCCAATGTGCCATCAAAATTCTGATTGGATGCATTTAAAAGTCTGAAAGACTTTATCTTCATAGCCGTGGGTTGAGGAGGAACGACGAAACCTACGGAACATAAACCATCCACAATCATTGTGTCTGTAAAGACACCACCTTAATGAAAAAGGTTAAAATAAAAAGGTTTTAAGATGAAAAGGGCAAAAAAGCAAGGTGGGCATGTCTCTTTTGCACGCCCTCCTTCTCTATCGTTTCCTGAACTCAATATGCAGTTCTCAGGAAGTCGTTGATGGTGTTGTCGTCCAGCTTTTGCGCTTTGAGCACATCGGAGAGATGAGCATAGTTTTTGCGGAAGAGGGCGATATATTCGCTGAATTTGCTTGGATAATACGTAATCGCCATACCTGTAGATTCCATGGTTCCCAGTTCTTCGGTGAATACGATGCCCGGATTCTGCCGTTTCAGTTTGATCGCGTTTTGCTGAATGTGGCGGAATTTGCCCACTAAGCCGTCCTCTGCCACGTCCGGTGCATCCTGCGGATAGCTGATCACCACTTCCTTGGCTGCCGAACAGGATGTCTCGGGGATATCGACAAGGAGGGACAGACTGTTGCCGTCGTACTCGAAATTCACTTCCGTGCCGTTCACTTTTACGCTCGATGGCACTGCCGAAGATACTACTTTCACTTTGAATTGCCTGTTGGCAGGCATGTCGCGGTACGAACCTTCACGGGCTGCGATGCCGATGGTGAGCATGTTGGCGATGCGACGTGAGGTGAGTTGTGTCGTGGCATATTGCGTGGCGTAGTCTTTATCGTCGCCATTATCCTCGTATAAAGTGAACTTGCCGTCACCGCCCGGATAAACGGTCACAATGACGGGCTCGTCGTTGCCTTGCAGATTTTTCACCTTGCCATATTCGGGAATGATGGAACCGGCTTTCACGTAAACAGGCATCTCGTCTATCTGGAATTTGCGCTGCACGGTCTGACCGCCGCGGAGCAGGGTGCCCGACGAGATTTCAAACCAATCGTTGCCCGCTGGCAGCCAGACGGTCTTGGAGGATATGCCGTCGGTCATCGGGGCCGTGATGGGATACACGAGCATCTGGTCGCCAAACATATATTCGTTTTTATTGTCATAAGCCTCTTGGCTATCGGGATAATCATAGTACATCGGGCGGCAGAGCGAGATGGCATCGTCGTAGGTCTTGCGGGCCATCGTATAGATATACGGAGCGAGGGCGTATCTGCCGTTGATGATATCACGCAGTATCGTGGTGTATTTTTCAGCAAATACCCATGGTTCCTTGTTGAGACCGGAATTCTTGGTGGAATGGCTCCGCAATATCGGACTATACGCGCCGAATTGCATCCAGCGCACGTACATTTCGGGGTCGATGCTGTTGGCTTGCATGTGTCCTCCGATGTCATGGCTCCAATATCCGTAGAGCACATTCGAGGCGGTGGAATTGAAATAAGGCTGGAAGTCGAGGGAATTCCACGAGATGTACGAATCGCCCGAAAATCCTATCTGATACCGATGATTTCCCAGTCCTCCCCAGCGGTGATAGAGCATCGGACGGGTTTCGCCGTTGCGTTGCATATCGGTGAACACGCAGTAGTTGATCCACCATGTGTTGCTCAGATGCGGAAATCCCTTGTCGTTGCCCCACTGCTGCCAGTCGAGCCACCAGAAACTGACGCCCCATTTCTCCATCGGACGGAGTTGCGTGTTGAGCCATCCGGTCATAAACTTTTTGTCGCCCGCATTCTAGGCGATATCCTTGTGCTGCGTGGTGTCCACGCCCATCCATTTCGCCATCTGCGGGTAGAACTCCTCGTAATGTTTGATACCGTCGGCAGGGTGCAGATTGAGCGTGGTATGCAGCCCCTCATTGCGCAACCATTGCAGAAATCCCTGCGGCGAGGGAAACAGCCTGCGGTTCCAGGTATATCCTGTCCATCCGCCTTTGCCCTCTTCGGTGTAATGCCAGTCCATGTCGATGACCATCACATCGAGCGGAATGTTATATTGGTGGAAATTGCCCACCAGCGAGCGCATCTCATTGTCGGAATATGCCCAGTAGCGCGACCACCAGTATCCGAAGGCGAAGCGGGGAGGCAACGGCACTTTGCCCGAGAATGCGGTAAAGTCTTTGAGCGCCTTCTTGTAATCGTGGCCGTATGCCATGAAATACCAGTCTTGAGTTTTGCCCTCGTTGGCGCGATGTGCCACCCAGGGCCAGTCGGAATGGTCGAAGATGTATCCTTCGGAGTCGTCGATCAGCGTCCATCCGCTCTTCGAGAGCAGTCCGTCTTCTATCGGCATCGGCGTCTTGCCTTCAAAGAGGTTGCCGTTGTATCCGTCGAGAGTGCGGTATGTGCCTTTCAGATTCTGAGCGTCTTTGATGCCCGGTTTCCAACTGAATGCGACCACATTCTTGCCTTTTGGCGAGGTGATGCTGAGATTGTCGGCGGTGAATTTGCCTGTGCCTTTGAGGTATGAGAGGATGAAGTGGACTGTGGCGACCGTCACCTTTTTACCCTTGTCCTTGACGGTGTATTTCGCCTCGGGGTAATTTCTGTTGATGGCGATGAACGAGTTGTCGTCCATGAAATTCCCATCGGGTGTGTACTCCAGTCGCACCGCGCCGTCGGTGATGACGGAGATGCGCACGTTGTGGTCTTGATAAGCGATGTTTTTCCCTGCCGTACTGACTCCTTGAGCCGAAACGGCGATGTAACCTGCTACCATGATTGCAAATAATACCAGTTTACGCATATTATTACTGTTTAGTCCGTAAAGATACGACGATTTCATGAAATATCAAAACAAAATCATCAATTTATCAAATATCGAGCGAC
>ENA-UOYA01001458-UOYA01001458.1-activated-sludge-metagenome-genome-assembly--contig:-NODE-1458-length-25091-cov-5.632010_pt1 | contig 25091 bp, 24 predicted proteins | sample MGYA00238163_ERZ764804 | MGnify/ENA primary metagenome ERZ764804 (study PRJEB28919, sample SAMN05720223) | activated sludge metagenome | isolation source: Anaerobic digester | place: Hong Kong... | reverse complement strand
CGTTCCGGCCGCCGGGCGGTAAAAGTTAATTTAGGCGGCCTGAGAAGAGAACTTGGACTGGATTTGGTGATTGCTAACGGTGAAAACGCCGCTGGCGGCAAAGGGATAACCAAAGAGGTCGCCCAGGAGTTATTCGCATCAGGAATTGATGTGCTGACCATGGGCAACCACGTCTGGAATAAAAAAGAGTCTTTTGAATATATAAGCCGGGAAACCAGAATCGTAAGGCCAGCCAACTACCCGCCAGGCGTACCTGGGTCTGGTTCCGGTATTTATGTTACCCCGGGCAAAGTAAAAGTCGGGGTAATTAATTTGGCCGGTAGAGTTTTCCTGCCGGCCATTGATTGTCCCTTTCGCAAAGCTGACGAGATAATAGCCAGGATTAAAGAAAAGGCACAGGTCGTAATTGTCGATTTTCACGCTGAGGCTACTTCTGAGAAAGTAGCTATGGGCTGGTACCTTGATGGCCGGGTTACGGCGGTAGTAGGCACTCATACCCACGTGCAGACAGCGGATGAGCGCGTCCTGCCCGGCGGGACAGCTTATATAACCGATTTGGGTATGACCGGCCCAATAGATTCTGTGATAGGAGTAAAAAAGGAGATAATTATAGATAAATTTCTCACTCAAATCCCGCAGTACTTCGAGGTAGCCACGGGGCCGTTTCAATTCAACGGGGCGGTAATTGAGATAAATGAGGATACCGGTGAAGCTGTATCAATAGAACGGATCATCAATTACGAATAAAAGTTGTATGAATATTTAAAAATTATGATCATATTTTGATAATATTTGAAAGGAATTTTTTAACCACTAGCGAAATATATTTGTTTACAGGGAGTTCAGGAGTTAAAGTTTATACTGAGTAATAGAGGAGGTTTACACAGTGGAAGTATTAAAAGTTTCAGCAAAGTCCAATCCAAATTCTGTTGCTGGCGCCCTGGCAGGTGTACTTCGGGAACGTGGTTGCGCTGAGATGCAAGCAATTGGCGCTGGCGCCTTAAATCAAGCGGTAAAGGCAGTTGCAATTGCAAGAGGTTTTGTAGCGCCCAGCGGAGTTGACCTAATTTGTATTCCGGCTTTTACCGATATCATTATTGACGGTGAAGAGAGAACCGCGATTAAACTGATTGTCGAGCCACGGTAGAACATAAAATTTTTTATATAAATTTTGGAGTAAACCTGTTTATACTAGATAAACAGGTTTACTTGTTTAAAAGGCCAGGTAAAGAATTCTTTAAAGATAATAAGGCAGGTTTAATATAAAAAGTGTCGAAAAAATTTAAGGGTGAGATCAATGCCAGTTGATTTACATGTGCACACTACCGCGTCTGACGGTATTTTCAGTCCGACGGATATTGTTGAAATGGCGCAATCTATTGGTTTAGAAGCACTGGCAATAACCGACCATGATACTCTGGAAGGCATTGAGCCGGCACGTAGCGCAGGGCTGCAAAAAGGCGTTGAAATTATCGCCGGGATCGAACTTGGGTCCGAGCGACATGGCGAAGAAATACATATTCTGGGGTTGCTGATTGAACTGGATGATGAGAGTTTTCTGGCCAAACTCAAAATGCTGCGTGAAGACAGGATTAAGCGCATGGAAAAGATGGTCAATAAGCTGAGGGAGTTTAATTATCCCATAAATATGGACAACGTTATGGCAATAGCAGGACGGGGTTCAGTAGGCAGGCCTCACCTGGCGGAAGCTTTAGTTAAAGCCGGGGCTGTTTCAAGCATATCAGAAGCCTTTGACAGGTATATCGGCGCCGGCCGCCCGGCTTATGTGCCCAGGTATAAACTTGACCCGGCCGAGGCTGTTGATATAATCAGACGTGCCGGTGGGGTACCTGTACTTGCTCACCCCGGCCTGCTCAAATCGCTGGTTTTAATAGAGGAGTTGAAAGACGCGGGTCTGGCTGGACTGGAAGTCAGCCACCCCGCCCATTCCGCCGAACAGGTGCAGTATTACCGGGAGTTGGCCGGAAAACACAACCTGGTTGCCACAGGCGGCTCAGATTTCCACGGCCCCGGACACAAAGCCGGCGCCCAATTAGGTTTGGCAACGGTTTCTTATAGTGTAGTAGATGAGTTGAAGAAGAGAAAGACAAATATAAAATAAATTGACAGGATAAATGGTTTGAAAAGAATTCAGAATTCAGTAGTCAGTAGACAGAATAGTGTTTTGGATTTTTTATTCTGAATTCTGACTTCTGTGTACTCAGTTGTAAGAATCCTGTAAATCCTTATAATCCTGTAAATCCTGTCAAATTGTTTTTATATTGTAAACTAGGGAGTGAAACTATGAAAAAAGCTAGCAGGATGGGCAGTTTAGCATCCGGTATATTCAATGAGATGGAGGAAAGGAGAAAGAAAGTTGAAGCAAGGGGCGTAAAGGTGATCAACCTGGGCGTGGGCAGCCCGGACCTTCCACCGGCCCAGCATATTATAGAGTCTCTGAAAAAGTCTGTTGAAAACCCTCTGAATTACTCATACTCACTGGGAGGTATGCCCCGGCTTTACCAGGCTGTGGCCGGCTGGTACAAAAAACGTTTTAATGTAGAGCTGAACCCTGACAAAGAGATACTGGCTCTGATGGGTTCTCAGGACGGCCTGGCCCACCTGGCCATGGCATATATTGACCCGGGAGATTTGGCGCTCGTACCCGATCCAGGTTACCCAATATACAGTTTCAGCATACTTATGGCGCAGGGTGAAGTTTACCCGCTGCCTATTTTACAGAAAAATAACTTTTTGCCTGACCTGTCTGCAATTCCTGAAGAAATTGCTAAAAAAGCCAAAATGATGTGGCTGAACTATCCCAACAACCCGACAGCTGCTTCGGCCAACAGGGAATTTTTTGAAAGGGTTGTGGAGTTTGCTGTCAAGTATGACATTCTAATCTGCCACGATGTGGCATACGCGGAACTGGCCTATGACAATTTCAAACCAATGAGCTTTTTGGAAGTGGCTGGCGCTAAAGAGGTGGGAGTTGAGTTTTACTCACTTTCAAAAACTTATAACATGGCCGGCTGCAGGCTTGGCTTTGTGGTCGGCAACAGTGAAGTTATTGCCAACCTGGGATTAATCAAGTCAAATATTGATTACGGCGTGTTTTTCGCAGTACAGGAAGCCGGCATAGCAGCCCTCACAGGGCCGCAGGATTGTGTCACAGCAACAGCGCAGACTTACCAGAGACGGCGTGACGTGCTGGTGGACGGTTTCGCTGAAATTGGCTGGCAGATGCCAAAACCAAGCGCTTCCATGTTTATCTGGGCGCCTCTGCCCCCGGGCTTTTCTTCTTGCACCGCCTTTGTAACAGAATTATTGGAAAAAGCCGGTGTAATCGTCATACCGGGTATAGCTTTCGGCAATCAAGGAGAGGGATATGTAAGAATTGCCATGGTTGAGGATGAATCAGTCCTGGCCGAAACGGTAAACAGAGTGCGCAGCAGCTTCAAGTTTAAATAGTACAACCTGTAGGGGCGGCAGACACCCGTGTCTATTTGCCTCACCGCCGGCATATACTATAAGCGAGATGCCTGGTGAGGTGGTTTGGTTGTGAAGGATGCGATCGATATTCACTACCTGAGGGCAAGGGTGCAGGAGTTGGAAGAAAAAGTTGAGCAGCTGCGGCTTAGCCGAAGAGTGCTAATGAATTTGATTGAAAAAATAGAAAAAGATAAGACAGGTTTTTTAAGCCGGCTGGAAAAAGAAAACCGCAAGCTGCACCAGGACAATTATCGCTATGCTCAGTGGCTGTTGCATAAAAACCGACAGATCGTTGAGCTGGAGTCAAAATTACAGGATGATACTCCGCGCAATTCATCAAATAAATAATTTATCCACAATTTAATTCACAATATGGGAGCATCTGTTAATATTATTATATATTTACATATTTATTATTAAATCGACATGAGGCCTAAAAGGTCTTTTTTTTTGGCCATATATGGTATAATGCACTATGGAACAAGTTTAACTCAAATGATTTGCGCAGGGTCGGGCGGTGTGTAATGAAAATAGCTGTTATTGACGGCCAGGGCGGCGGTATAGGAAAGCATATTACCGAAAAAATACGCCGGGAATTCCCTGAGAATACTGAGCTGCTGGCTCTTGGTACTAATTCACTGGCTACTTCCGCTATGCTGCGTGCCGGCGCCAATGAGGGAGCGACCGGTGAAAATGCTGTTATTTACAATGCCTGGCGGGTTGATTATATCGTTGGTCCGGTCAGCATATTGTTTCCTAATGCCATGTTAGGTGAACTGACACCCAAAATGGCTGACGCAATCTCTTCAAGTCCCGCTGTTAAAGTACTCCTGCCTTTGAATAGGTCCAAAATCAATATCGTTGGCATTAAAAATGAGCCGCTGCCGCACTTAATCGAAGAACTGGTCAAAAGACTAAAAGAACTTACGGAAGTAAACAGAAATAAAAAGTAAGAACGATTAAAAAAGGATTATACTAACAGCTGGAGAATTAGTATTATAAAGTTCCACAGTCACCCAAAAACTTGGGTAAACAGGGGAATCAGGTGAAAAACCTGAGCGGTCCCGCCACTGTAACCGGCTGATGTGCTTGTTTTTGCGGCAGGCAGTAACCGGGAGCCAGAATACCTGCCTGTGGGTACCGGCCGAATGTCCTTCGCGGCAAAGGGGACGGCGGTTATACTGCCAGGAAATTTTACCCCGCGGCCTATTGGTGCGGGGATGCTTTTTATATTACAGGTGGTAGGAAAGTGATAATGAGATATGAAAGGTAAGCTCATACTGGTTTTAGGCGGCTCACGCAGCGGTAAGAGCGAATTTGCCGAAAAAATTGCGGGGAAACTGGGCGGCCGGGTTACCTACATTGCCACCGCCGCTGTAAACGACAGTGAAATGGCCGAAAGAGTCAGGCTGCACCGCACCAGGCGGCCAGAGCACTGGGTTACAGTAGAGGAAGAAAAGGATGTCGCCGGGGTAGTCAGAAAAGGTTGTGAAGGTGAAGTTTTTTTACTCGACTGTGTTACGGTCTGGCTGACTAACCTCATGTTAGACAGTGAACAGCAGGACTATATCATGGAAAAGGTTTACCAGTTAGCTGACTCAGTTGATAACGGCGCTAATTTGATCCTGGTTTCAAATGAAGTGGGACTGGGCCTTGTCCCGGAATACCCGCTGGGCAGGCTTTTTCGGGATCTGGCCGGTAAAGCCAACCAGGCGCTGGCCGCCAAAGCTGACCAGGTTTATTTTGTCGTGGCCGGCCTGCCTATGGAAATTAAGCCGGACAGAAATACGTGAAAGATAAAACAATGAAACAAAACAAATTGACAGGATTTACAGGATTTAAAAGATTTACAGGATTTAAAAGAATAATTGCTCAAAACTCTCATTAGTTAACCTAAGAGTATTTCTGAGTTAAAGGAACATTTTATTATTTAATCATCAATCCTGTTAATCCTGTTTAATCATGTAAATCCTGTTCAAATGTTTTATAAAGAAGCGGGGGAAAGGGCATGAAAGCTAAAGTGATTATGGTTCAGGGCACCGCGTCTCACGTGGGTAAGAGCGTCCTGGTAGCGGCACTCTGCCGTATTTTTGTGCAGGACGGCTACCGGGTTGCCCCTTTCAAATCACAGAATATGGCTTTAAATTCGTTTGTTACCAAGGACGGGGGGGAAATGGGCCGCGCCCAGGTAGTCCAGGCTGAAGCGGCCTGTGTCGACCCTTCTGTTGATATGAACCCTATTCTCCTGAAACCTACCGGAAATGCTTCTTCACAGGTTGTCGTTCTAGGGAAGCCCATCGGTAATTTATCAGCTCAGCATTATCACCTTGACTACGGTCCTAAAGCGTTAAAGATTATTGAAGGGGCTCTAAGCCGCCTGCGGAAAGCATACGACATAATTGTGATTGAAGGCGCCGGCAGTCCGGCAGAAGTCAACCTGCAGAAGAACGAAATTGTCAACATGCGGATAGCCAGGATGGCGGACGCGCCTGTTTTACTGGCTGCCGATATTGATAAAGGCGGCGCACTGGCGTCGGTGGTAGGGACACTGGAATTAATATCCCCGGAGGACCGCGACCGGGTTAAGGGAATAATTATCAATAAATTCCGGGGAGACCTGAGTTTATTCCAGCCCGCGGTAGATTTCCTTGAGCAAAAAACCGGCAAGCCGGTGCTGGGGGTTGTGCCTTATTTTCAAGGGTTTAGAGTCCAAGAAGAGGACACTATTTCTGAAGACAGGCAGGTTGCGGAACAGGTCACGGAAAGTGGCCATGTGGAGGTAGCAGTGGTGCACCTGCCTCATATTTCAAACTTCACCGATTTTGACCCGCTGGAGGACGAGCCCGATGTAAGGCTCAACTACATTGGCAGGGGGAACAGGCTGGGCAAACCTGACCTGGTGATCATACCGGGCAGCAAAAACACCATTGAAGACCTTTACTTTTTAAAACGTTCCGGACTGGCAGACGGAATCCTGCGGCTGAAACGGGAAGGGACACCCGTTATTGGCATTTGCGGCGGTTTTCAAATGCTGGGCAGGGAATTAAATGACCCTGACCATACCGAGTCCGAAATTCCCCGCATCGAAGGCCTTGGCCTGCTGGACATATCCACCACTTTTTATTCTGAAAAGATTACCTCTCAAGTAGAGGCTGAAGTAGTGGGTGAAGGACATTTGCTCAATGGAGCGCGAGGCTGCCGGATAACGGGGTATGAGATTCATATGGGCAGGACTGAGCTGGCTGCAGGTACCAACCCTGCTTTTAGAGTTAATAAGAGTTCCGGCAGGGAAGTTTCCGCACCCGACGGGGCGGTCAGCGGGGACGGACTGGTTTTTGGCACATATATTCATGGTATTTTTGATGAAGATCAGTTTAGGAGATGTCTGATTAATAACCTGCGCCGGAAAAAGGGATTGGAGCCCCTGTCGATCAACAGCTCAATGACAGCTGTGGAACAGCGCAACAGGGACTTCGACAAACTGGCGGCGGTAGTGCGGGGCAGCCTGGATATGGATAAAATATACCATCTGTTGGGGCTGCCGGAACATTCTCAACAATAGGAAGAAGGACATGCCGGGAAATTACAGTATCTATGTTCTTGCCGCTTACCTGATCGATTTGGCGGTCGGGGACCCGAGATGGCTGCCTCATCCGGTAGTACTTATTGGCAAGACTATTGAAAAATTGGAATGCCTGACGCGGCGCTTTGCCAAAAGTCCATTCTCGCTCCAAGCGGCAGGTGTTTTAACTGCCGCTCTAATTGCCGGCGGCAGCTGGCTGACAACGTTTTTGCTGGTCAGTTGGTGTTTTAAGTTAAACTTCTGGGCAGGTTCATTTTTATCGGTCTGGTTAATATCAACTACCATAGCGGCAAAGGGACTGGCCGGTGCGGCAGGTGAGATATTTGCTCTGCTCAAGGCGGGGGACCTGCCCGCCGCCCGCGCTAAAGTAGGGATGATCGTGGGCAGGGACACCGGGGAAATGGACATGGGGAGTGTTACCAGAGCCACAGTGGAAACTGTTGCGGAGAATATTGTCGACGGGATTGTGTCGCCGGTATTTTATGCTTTTATTGGAGGCGCCCCTCTGGCTATGGCCTATCGCGCAGTCAACACGCTTGACTCTATGCTGGGATATAAGAATGAAAGATATATTAATTTTGGCATGGCTTCGGCCCGCCTGGACGATCTGGCAAACTACATACCGGCCCGTATTACCGGCATCTTGCTGGTAACAGCTGCTTTTTTGCTCAGGATGAATCCCCAAAGGGCTCTGGCGGCGATTCTAAGGGACGCGCCGGCCCACCCGAGCCCCAACAGCGGTATACCCGAATCCGCTGTCGCCGGGGCGCTGGGAATACGCCTGGGAGGTTTGAACTATTATGGCGGGCGGGCATCTTTCAGGCCGTATATGGGAGAAGACAGGTTTTCCCTGGAGCCTGCTCACATAGTGCACACTGTAAAGTTAATGTACCTTGCTTCAGGATTGGCGGTAACAGCCGGAACTATAATTTCTGCTTTAGTAATCTACTTTACCAGTCTCCTTATTTGAAAGGAATGAATATTTATTATTGAATAGCTTTATGTTCGCTCTGATACATTTAACTAGGCTGCCCCTGCCTGCTGTCAAATTCAATGAGGTATACTGCGGCCGCGCCACAGCGTTCTTCCCGGCAGCCGGCTTAATCCTGGGCCTGATCCTGGCTGCTCTGGTTTGGGCGGCAGGCTGGTTGGTACCGGCACCGGTAGAAGCGTCACTTCTCGTAGTGGGGATGGTTGTCCTGACCGGGGGAATCCACCTTGACGGTTTTATGGACAGCATTGACGGCTTATTCAGCGGGCGTCCCAGAGAAAGAAAGCTTGAGATCATGCGTGACAGCAGGGTCGGTGCTTTTGGCGTAATTGGTGTGGTATGTTTGCTGCTTCTTAAATACAGCCTTTTTTTAGGAATGCCTCATCAATTTTTATGGAAGGTCCTGCTTGTGGTACCTGCTGTAAGCCGTTGGTGTATGTGCTGCGCGGTTATTGCTTTCCCCTATGTGCGCCGGGAAGGCTTGGGGAGGATTTATAAACTGCACAGCGGCATGAAACAATTACTCATGGCCACAGTCATCACCGCCGCTGTAGCGGGATTTGCACTGGGTCTGTACGGTATCTGGCTGACAGCCCTGGGAGGGGTTGTCACTTACCTGGCTGGATGCCGGATCACCAAAGAGCTGGGAGGACTTACCGGCGATATTTACGGGTTTATTAACGAGCTGCTTGAAGTAATCCTGCTTTTCACTGTTTATCCCTGGCTGGAAATACAAAAATTACTTTAAGATAGGAGTTTTGAATTTTGCCGCAGCTGGAACACATTCACGGTGGAAATGTTACCCGCGCATCACTGAAATACGGCATAGCAGAAAAAGATCTAGTTGATTTCAGCGCCAATATTAACCCGTTGGGACCGTCAAGGAAGATTGACCAGGCTATTAAAAATAAACTGGGTATGATCAGCGCTTACCCGGATCCAGATTGTCTCGAATTAAAAGCAGCGCTGGCGGAATATCTGGGCATTGAAAAGGAACACCTATTAATGGGCAACGGCGCGGCGGAATTGATTTACCTTTTTGTTCGCGTTGCCGGGTGCAAAAGAGCGCTGATCCCTGTCCCCACATTTTGTGAGTACAGCCTGTCAGTGCTCAGCCAGGGGGGAGAAGTCATTGAGGTTGCCATGGATGAGAAAAATGATTTCAGCCTGCCAGTAGCTGAGATATTAAAACTCATACCCAAGGTAGACCTGATTTTTCTTTGCAGCCCCAATAACCCAACCGGAAAACTTGCAGAAAGAGAAACCATCGAGCTCATTCTGGACCGTTCTTTGTCACATGGAGTCATGGTCATGGTGGACGAGGCATTTATGGATTTTGTGCCCCACCGGTCGTCTTATACCATGATGCCTCAAGTAGGGCGCATCAAGAATCTGGTTGTGCTTTACTCCTTGACCAAGTTTTTCGGCATTCCCGGCCTGCGGCTCGGCTCAATAGCCGCGCCCGCTGATCTAATCAAACAGATGAATTCTGCAAAAGATCCCTGGAATGTTAACGTCTTGGCCCAGGTTGCTGGTATCGAAGGGCTGCGGGACCAGGAACATATGCTTGAAACTAACCGCTTGGTCAGGCGGGAGAAACAATATCTTTTTAATATGCTGCAAAGCATGCCTGGCCTGAGACCAATAGCGGGGGCGGCAAATTTTATCCTGGTTGACATCTCCGGGAGCGGTTTGACCTCTGGGGAGATTACTGACCTGCTGGGCAGGCGCAGGATCATGGTCAGGGATTGTCATGGCTTTACAGGTCTGGCAGGACGGTACATAAGACTGGCGGTCAAAACCAGACCTGAAAATGAACTGCTTTTAACTGCATTTAGGGAGATACTAGAGGGAGGGAAATAATGGGCTGCCGGATCTACCTGGTCAGGCACGGCGAAACTGAGTGGAATACAACAATGCGGTACCAGGGTCACACAGATATCCCTTTATCCGATAAAGGCCGACTGCAGGCCAAGTTACTTGCCGGGCGCCTGGCCGGCCAAAAGTTTGCAGGTTTTTTTGCCAGTGACCTGAAAAGGGCGCATGAAACAGCGCAGATTATTTCCTCTCTGCACGGTATGGAAATTAACACTCTGCCTGACTTAAGAGAATTAAATTTTGGTTTATGGGAAGGCCTGAGCGTTAAAGAAATAAATAAAGCCTTTCCAGAGGAGAGCAAGCGGTTTTGGGAAAAACCTTTGTTTGTCAGAATACCTGGCGGAGAGACCCTGCATGAGATGGCCAACAGGGCTGTCGCGGCTGTTAAAAAAATTGTCGAGCGTCACAGTGGTGATAATATAGTAATAGTAACGCACGGCGGGGTCATCCGCAGTTTAGTGGGCACTGTGCTCGGTATGGATCTAAATAAGCACTGGCGCCTGCGTCTGGATAACGCCTGCCTTAATATAATAGATTTCCCTGATTGGGAAAACGGGATACTTATGCTCTTCAACGACTGTTCCCACCTCTCAGGCGCGCCGGACTGCCTGCCGGGCACTGCCGGCCGGTAGGCGGCGATTGTGACAAAATTAGTTCATAAGAGGAAGACAAAAGATGTTAACAATCTCACTTAGTGGCTGTTTTAATTTAAATATTGTGTTGCTTGCCGGCAAAACCTTAGCCGGAATTATTGCCTGTTTCGTTGTTGCCTGGCTGGCCGGAAAACTGTGGGACGTTTTTGTGGGCAAGCTGGCCGGGCGTTCCTCGCTTGGACTGTATAACAAACTGGTGACTGCTTCGCACCGCCATGTTGTTATTTTCATTTTCCTGGCTTCTTTAAGATCTACGATCTGGTTTCTCAGTACCGACCCAGGCTGGCCGGGCCCGGCTCTGACCAATACCCTCGATAAACTTCTTTACACAATTCTGATCGTGGTGCTGGCGCACTGGATTGATCTGGCTGTTCAAGCTGCGGCTGATTGGTATTCAAATGAGTATTCCGACAGGACACAGGGTTCCCTGGAACAGTTTATGCCGTTATTGAGACAGCTTTCACGCCTTCTGATTTATTTTCTGGCGCTTACCTATATCCTGGAATACTTCGGGAAAAATATCACGGGCCTGATAGCGACAGCAGGTGTGGCCTCACTGGCTATTGCCCTGGCGGCTCAAGAAACACTGAGCAACATGTTTGCCGGGTTAATGCTGATGTTGGACCGGCCTTTCCGGCCTGGCGACCGGATCGAGCTTGATAAAGGCCATATCGGCGATGTTTTGCAGATTGGGACCAGGACTACCCGGATCCTTACCCTGGACAACAACTTAATTGTTGTTCCCAATAAAGATCTGGCCAACAGCAGGATTATCAATCACGTTTTTCCCTCACCGCATGTTAGCCTCAACCTGAACATTGGTGTCACCGGCGACACCGATTTGGCTGAAGCAAAGAGGATAATCCTGGAAATTTTACACGCCAATCAGATAGTTTTGGATGACCCTGCCCCCGGTGTTTTTTTTACCGGGTTTGCCGAATCTCATTTAAACCTGGCTGTGAATTTCTGGATAGAAAATTATAAAGACAGCCTTAGAGTTAAGGATCAGTTGAACTCGTCTATTAAAGAAAGTTTTGAAAAGGCGGGGATTGGGCTGCCTTATCCGCGCCGGGACGTCAGGATTATCGATAAAATTGATAAAAGCGAAAATCAAGATTAGGCGCCTGTCATTTCAATCCGGGCGTGGTATTAATTGTCCCCCCGCGGGTAAAATACAAAAACAGGGGGGTATATTATGGAGCAGTATGATTTTCTTAACGTGAGCAGGGTTCCCTGGAGTTCGGAGCCAAGTCTGAAGGAAATGGCTGATGAAGTAGGGGTGAATGTAGACCGGCTGATTGAGGGCATTGAGAAAAACAAGACTGATTCTGAAATGGCGCAGGAGTTTGAAGTGCCGGAAAAATTAGTTTATCATTTGAGGGATCACTTTTACACACACGGAATTGACTCCGTAATGGGTCAGGACTAAGAGGGCAATACGCCCTCTTTTTTTATAAAAATAAGCTATAGTCAAAAGAACTAAAATTACTTGTACATCCTCTTAAAACATGTGCTATAATTAACAAATATAATCTTGAGAAATTTAATTTTGGGGAGGGAAAGCCAGTGTGGCCGGAAAAATTTGGGCGTGTTGGTCTTACTTTTGATGATGTCATGGTTATACCAGCGGCTGCGGAAGTCCTGCCCAGAGAAGTGGAAACTTCCACCAGCCTTACTAAAGATATTAAATTAAATATTCCCCTGATGAGCGCGGGAATGGATACTGTTACGGAGTCAAGAATGGCTATTGCCATGGCACGTGAGGGCGGGATAGGAGTCATTCATAAAAATATGACTATAGAGCGGCAGGCACTCGAAGTTGACCGTGTCAAGCGCTCTGAGCATGGCGTTATCTCAAATCCTATCTTTCTTTCGCCTGATAACCTCGTGCACGAGGCGCTGGTCCTTATGGAGAGATACCGGATTTCCGGCGTTCCTGTTACGGTAGAGGGAAAACTGGTAGGTATTCTTACCAACCGTGACCTGCGCTTTGAGCAGGATTTTACCAAGAGAATCGGTGATGTGATGACTAAAGAGAACCTGGTTACAGCCCCGGTTGGCACTAACCTGGACCAGGCCAAGGAGATCCTCAAGCATTATAAGATAGAAAAATTGCCTATAGTCGATGATAATTTCATGCTGCGGGGGCTGATCACCATAAAGGATATTGAAAAAACGCGTCAATATCCAAACTCAGCCAGGGATAAGGGCGGGCGTCTTTTATCCGCCGCAGCGGTAAGCGTCGCCAGAGACAGTATGGTCAGAGTGGAAGCTCTGGTTAACTCTAATGTTGATGTTATTGTAGTGGACTCTGCGCACGGGCATTCCAGAGGAGTACTGGATCTGGTGTCGGCGATTAAGGACAAATACAGCGAGGTTGCCGTCATTGCAGGCAATGTGGCCACAGCCGCCGGTACAAAAGCTCTGATCAAGGCGGGCGCTGACGCGGTTAAAGTTGGTATAGGACCCGGCTCTATCTGTACTACCAGGGTTATAGCGGGTATTGGTGTACCCCAGATCACAGCTATATACGATTGTGCTGAAGAAGCCAGTAAATACGGGGTGCCGACAATAGCGGACGGAGGCATCAAGTATTCGGGCGATATTACCAAGGCTATCGCCGCGGGAGCCGATGTGGTTATGTTGGGAGGCCTGCTGGCTGGTACGGAAGAAAGCCCCGGGGATATAGAGATTTACCAGGGCCGCAGCTACAAGGTATACCGCGGTATGGGTTCCCTGGCTGCCATGAAGGAAGGGAGTAAGGACCGTTACTTCCAGGACGAAGCTGAGAGCGACAGCAAGCTGGTGCCGGAGGGAGTGGAAGGGCGCATACCGTTTAAAGGTTCTCTTTCAGAGACTGTTTACCAGTTAATTGGTGGATTAAGAGCCGGCATGGGTTATGCGGGTACGCGCAATATCTTTGAACTAAAAACTAAAACAAGCTTTATGCGCTGTACTGCTGCCGGGCTTAAGGAAAGCCACCCGCACGATGTGACAGTCACAAAAGAAGCTCCAAACTACAGTTTTAAATAATACTAAAGAAAATAAAATAGATACTAAAAAACCTGCCGCACATTGCGTGCGGCAGGTTTTTTAATGAATCCCTACTTCTTCAAAAAGCATACTTTCAAAGGTTTTAATATCGTCAGCTCCAACGTTTTTCCCTATCCTTGCCATAAACACATTGGCCGGGTTCTCTGTTACATCAGGGTCATCAGTTGCCCGCCTTTTAAGGTCAGTAGCCCCAAAAAGCTTTTGCAGCATCTTTTGGTAATTGAACAAACTCAGCCCGCTTCTCTCCAAATCCCAGTGCCAGCAGAACTCAATAGTAATTACAATAAAATCCTCCATGACACTGTTGCTGAATGCTTCTCTGAGCAGCCGTTCCGCTATACCGCGCTTGCGCCAGCGCGGGCTGATTTCTATGGCGCCCAATTCTATAACATTGGGGTGTCTGCTCCACCTGCTGTAACCCTCGGGGTAGTGAAAAGTCACATAACCGATTATTTCACGATAATGCCTGGCAATATAAATCATACCTTCCGGGAGTCCGGCTATTTCAATTAAAGCTTTTTTCTGTTCAGCAGGGGAACGAAAATTCTTTAATTGCTCGTTCATACTCAGCTTTTGCAAGTCTTCAGCCGGTACCGGGCCTTCCACGACAATATTTTCACGATTGGTTTCAATAATATCAATTTCACAGCAGGCACTGCTCATCAGAACACCCTCTAAAATGATTTGATTAAATCACTTAAAATGCTCAGACCGTTCAGGCCTTCATGATGACCGTTCGCGGTTTAAATTTGTGTTTGAAAGTGGGCCATGCCTAACCATTTAAACATCAATAACAACCATTTGATTCTAAATATCAACCACTTAAGTTTATTATATGGTATAAGGATAAGGTTAAGCAAGAAAAATATACCTTCTCCAATCAGTAAATATTTTTTAAAAATAATTGTGGAAAAATGGAAGAAAAAATATCCATTTAATGACATGGAAATAAAAGGAATTTTAGCATTGTAAATGAATTAAATATAAGGACTTATCTTAAGGAAGGTGAAAAAGTTAAATGGGTGGGAAACTAAATTCCTTAACTGACGTTTTAAAGAAAACTCTCTTTTTCTTTGAGGCTTTATCAGTGGCAGAACTTGCTCCTCATGTTCAGAGAAGAATGCTGAAGGATTATTCCCTGCCGCAGGTTGAGGAAAGAGTCAACCTTTGCCTTAATCAAAACCCATGCTTTTACAAGGAAAAAGAGAATTGGCGTTTGGACCTGGAGGGGAATAAAGAAAACGATCAGTTTTATTCACTGCTGCTTAAAAAAGGACAGGCACTTAACCTGCGTGAAATATTGAAAAACGCCAATTCAAAGAAAAAGAAAGCAAAAAAGATACTTTCAGAGGAAGCATGCCTTATTTCAGACGGCAGGTTTATACAATTGGACAACGGGTTTTGGGGGTTAACTGAATGGGAAGTTGAAACAAGCCACTATTCTTTGAAAAACCTCTTGATTAAGGCCATGAAAATTCACCCCGGGGGCTTGTCCATACAGCAACTGCACCAGTTAATCAACTCCTGGCGCTCGACAGACCTTAAAACAATTGAAGGTGTGTTGAAAAAACTGCCTTACTTTGAGATAGCGGGAGATGGGGTTTGGAGTTATAACCCCACTGCACGTGTAATGTATGAGGACCTATTGAAAAAATTCTTGATCATTGTGGGCAGGCAAAAATCACGCTGGCATTATGACCGGACAAGATGGAGAAATATGTTTGAAACAATGCAGAAGAATTTTCAGGAAGCTGCCAGCGGACAAAGAGAGGCTGCTGCTGCACTTGCAGAAAAAATGGAACTTGCCGGGCAGCACGAATATTTATTGACCCAGATGGCCGAAAAAGACCTGCTGCTGTCACTCCGCAAAAGAGAGATTCTGCGATACAGGGAACACCTGGCCAAACTAGAAGCAAAAGCCAACAGCATTTTATACCAGTGCCGTCTTTGGGTAAAAAGATGCAAGGAATACCAGGCCGAAGCAGGCCGGCTTAAGGAAATACTCGCAAAGAACCAAGGTAATCTGGAAGGTCTGTTTACCAAAATACAAAACCATAAAGACAGAGACAGGGAGAATAAAATTAAGATTTCTGAATTAAAAGAACTGCACAGCACCAAAGTTGCCGAACTGCAGACAGAAATAGTAGAGCTGAAACAAAAAATTGAGAGAGAAAGGGTCTCGTCGGCAGTCAAAGAAAGAAAACTGATGGATGAAATCAGTATCCTGAGCAATGATTTGAAAAAATCCCTGCAAACAGAAGAAGAATTTAAAAGATCATATCTATTTGCTCAGCAGGAATTGGCGGCTGCACAAGAGGGCTATAAGCGTCTTGAAAGGTATATGAAAAACCCACTGGTTGCATTAGTCCTGCAAATATGTTCATTTTTTAGCAGGTATTCAAAACAGCCAATATAAGCTTTATATACGCTTCAACAAACTCATTCATGCATATAAGACCAACACTGTAATCTATATACTGCAAAGTCCATGGTGTTAAAACTAGCTTCCCTGTTACATATCGACTACAGTGAACCAAGCGAGCCAAGTGTTCACCAGGCACGGAGTAGAGGGAGCAAGCTGGTTCAACACCATGGAATACTTTGTGCAGCTTTGATTGTAGATTTATTACACAACTCTCACATCGAGTATACTGGAGATGGGAATTATAACAGTTCTGACCAGTTCCATTGAAGGGAAGCCAGGCATATTAGGAATAAGTGTTAATATACCAAAAGGGGACGGCGCAGAAAGCTCGATAAAGTTTCCACCAATTAAAGTCAGCGGCCCGCCTACGACTCTTTTAACAACTCCTTTTGAGTCGGAGTAATCCACATTTACAACTTCACCCTGATAAACCCCGATTGTCGCCAGCCTGTCTCTAAAGTTTTCTAAAAAACCCAATCCTTGTTTAGTTTCATTTTGAGGCTGTTCAAACCATGGAAATTTGAACGCCGGGTTTAAAAAAAACATTAAACTTCACTCCGTTTCTATTTTAATATTATTTACAGTTTATGACTTAAGATTGCTGTATGATACCATTAACGGAAAATTATACACAATCCTTTTTTGTTTATTAAATTTAATATATGTCTTTATAAGAAGAGCGGAGTATATTTTTTTGCACTTTTCCTGTGGTTGTGCGTGGTAAATCATCTACAAAAACAACTTTTTTGGGGATTTCAAAAATACCCAATTTTTTCTTGCACCAGGTGATAATCTCTTCTTCAGAAAGATCTGCACCTTTTCGTAATACTACAAACGCGGTAACAGCCTCGATCCATCTTCTATGAGTCAAACCCACAACCGCCGCCGCTTCAACCTTGGGGTGGCACATGATCACTTCTTCAACTTTTATCGAAGGAACGTTCTCACCGCCTGTTTTTATCATATCCTTTTTACGGTCTACAAAGACAAGTAAACCATCTTCGTCAAAGTAACCAAGATCACCTGAATGATGCCAGCCGTAACGACGACTTTTTTGGGTCGCATGCTCATCCCGGTAGTATTCTTTCATTACAGCCGGACCACGCCACACAATTTCCCCCACGACTTTTTGCGGCTGCAAATCGCCGTTATCATCCATAATCGCTGTTTCATAACCATGAGTGGAAATACCCCAGTAATTACCTTCTTTTGAGCTTTGCCACTGCGGCAGGAAAAAGTTGGTCGCGGGGTACGCTTCGGTTTGTCCAGTAGCAAGCATAAATCCGTTTCCGAATTTCTTTTGAGCCTTTTCAAAAGTATTCCGGTCAATAGGGGCCATCACATATAAACATGTCTTCAGGCTGGACAAGTCGTATTTATCCAGATCAGGATGTTCTAAAATTGTCCGGTAAACCATGGGCAGGGCCATAGTCCAGTTTATCTTTTCCCTGCTTGCCGTTTCAAGGAAAGCGTCTGGCGTGAAGGATCGCATAATTACCATAGCGGCTGCCACATGTATAATGCTGTTGACAGCCGTGTGCTGGGCGCAATGACACATTGGCAACAATGCCAACAAAACTGTGTCAGACCGGATATTGAGGTCGACGCAATTGTAAAGTGAGGAGAGGTAAACAGCGAGATGGGATGCCACAACCCCTTTAGGTTTTGCGGTGGTGCCGCTTGTATACATAATCTGGAGTGTATCCCTGTCTTCTATTATTACATCAAGGATTTCATCATCTGTTTGACCACTTAGCAACCAATTGAAATCTATGAATGGTATTTCGTTATTTTTGCCAGTGACAGGTAAAGTAATGATATGTGTAATGCCATGAAGTCTATCGATATATTGACTAAGGGCCGGCAAAAAGACATCGTCTATGATTAGCGCGTTAGCCCCGCTATTCTCAAGTATATAAAGTATATCCAGAGGATTTAAACCGGGATTTACAGGTACAAAGACAAAGCCGCCCTTGGCCAGGCCGTAAATGCACAAGACATATTCATGGGAATTAAGGCAAATTGTAGCTACCCTGTCACCCTTCCTCAAACCAAGTTTTTGCAGCGCCCTGGCAAATTGGTTTGCTTTTGAATTCATCTCTCTATAGGTTAGGCTGATCCGGTTACCGCCACGGTGTTCTATCATTGCTTCCTTATCCGGCAGGCGTAATGCGGCACGGCGAAGAATATCACCCAGCGCTACGCGTTGAATAAGGTTTGCTTGTAGCTTTTCATCCATCTTTTTTGCTCCCTATACTGAGTTATGAAAAAAGTTGTTCGGTTCTCTCCGGTATAATCTTCAAAATGAACAAGCATGGAATTACTAAAAATTACCTTTTTATGGTTATTGATTTATCATATTCCCATAGTCATAATTTGACACCATCCTAAATTACAAAAACCATCTTTGATTTTTCAAGGAAGGTTTTCAATGTTTCTATGCTTTTCAATACTATTTTTCCCGAACCATGATACAAGCGCCCATCCATGTCATCACTAAGAAATCCGCATACTAGAAAGCCATGATAACCGTTGGGACCGGGACTATTGACAGAAGGATAAACTGTAATTTTCGGCGGAACACCTGTAACTGTCCAACTTTGATACTTGTCGGAAGATTTAAAATCAATACCCCAGATACGGTTGTTGGGCAGTTTGATAAATAGAGGAGGACGCTTTCCTTTCCAATCCCGTTTATATTCATGTGATAAATCATTATGCTCAATCATCCACGGGGCAAACCACATGTCACCTGGCTTAAGTTTTTCTCCAGATTTCTGTATATCAACCAGTTGGCAAGTCCAAGGCAATTATATTACCTCCTATTATCTATCATAAAATTCCATCTTATATAAGTTATGTCATAAATAAAATTCCGCCACTAGAACCATCCTCCTTTATAAAAGTCTCTTAGACAAATATTGCTTTGAATGTTACCTGTTGTCCACTGGCTTTTAAGAGCAGGTGAGCAGAGAATCTGTTTAAAAATTATAGAAAATTATCCCAACTATAGTAACAAATGATGTTTAAAATCTATACTATGGATTATCAGCAAATTGAAGGAGGGTAGTTAACCGGATTATTTACTAATTCCATCAAACGATTGTTCTAAAAGATAGCTTGACAATAGAGCTTCAAGGAAGAAATGTATAAATTCCCGTTGCAATCGTTTGCTAATGTAAACAGCTTTAAAAAAATACTTTAGGGGGGTTCCTTAAATGTTAGTGTTTGGCATTCCTATCCTTCCGTTATTTGGCCCTTTCTTTCTTATTTTGACTATTTTCGGTATTAGAGTAGCCCTTGCGGCGCCTGGATTTCCCTTCATCTGGCTTAATTAAGAGGATTAACAACAACCCAAAAAATAACCGAAGGATAACGAAGATGTCCTCCAACAGCCACTAATGTTGTGCATTTCAGAGACTTGGTGATCATTGGAACTTAAACTGCTGGAAATATCTATATTATGAGCGGTGGTACGGCGAGATATTCGCTGTATTATTTTTGAAGGAAATCTCCTTTATACTAGTTCTTGCAATATCAGAAAAAGTAAAAATGTTTATTTAATAGAAGATACAGGTAGCAATAATAGTGTTTCTAAATAGTATATAAAGGTATGAAAATATGATAATTTCAGGTGGTAATGTATGGTATATAAAGGATTAATTGAAAATACCGGTGGTTCAACTGTATGTGTAGTTCCGGATCAAATTCAGAACGCCTTCATTGGCATACCATTCAGTATTGATATAGTAGCCTCCGATCCCGATGGCCTGATTACCGGGATTGAAGCTGTAGATTTACCGCTTTGGGCTGCAATTTGTGTAGTAACTGAACTTCCCGCTTCCGATGTCGTCGCTCGTATTACCGGAATTCCGGCTGCAGAGGATGAGGGGATTCAAGACATATCAATAGTGGCTACTAACGGTAGCGGAAACCGGGCAGCCAGCCTCCTTAAGATAAAAGTTGTCGATTATGGCTTTTCGGATGATCCGCCAGGTGTGGCATAAAATAATATTGTGTTTTCCCGGTTCCTTAAAAAGAAGGGGCAGTGAGATGAGTTACTGGAGAGATAAAAATGTCTTTGTCACCGGATGCACGGGACTCCTGGGCACCCACTTATGTGAGCTTTTATTAGATAAGGGGGCCAATGTAATAGGTCTGGTAAGGGACTATGTACCAAAATCAAGGCTTTTCACCGAACAGTTAAAACAAAGAATAATTGTAGTTAACGGCAATGTGGAGAATTATATGCTATTGGAAAGAGCAATTAGTGAATATGAAATAGACACCGTCTTTCACCTTGCTGCTCAGACCATAGTCAGTACTGCCACAAAAAACCCCCTGTCCACTTTTGATACAAACATCAGGGGCACCTGGAACCTGTTGGAGGCATGCCGCCGGAATCAAGGTGTGGAGCGTATTATTCTAGCCTCCAGTGATAAGGCTTATGGCGAACATAAACACCTTCCGTATAAAGAAGAAGCCCCGTTGCAAGGCAGGCACCCATATGACGTTTCGAAAAGCTGTGCCGATTTAATTGCACAAATGTACAGTTACACTTACGACCAACCGGTGTGCGTTACCCGTTGCGGCAACTTTTATGGCCCTGGGGACCTGAACTTCAACCGCCTGGTACCCGGTACAATCCGGTCGGCCTTGCAGGGTGAAAGTCCCGTTATTCGCAGTGACGGCACATATATCAGGGACTATTTTTATGTTAAGGATGGAGCGGAGGCGTATCTTTTCCTGGCCCAAAAAATGGACGAAATCCCGATACATGGGGAAGCCTTTAATTTCAGCAATGAGCTCCAGATAACCGTTATTGAACTGGTTAATAAGATTCTAAGTCTGATGGGTTGTTCGCATTTACATCCGGTCATTAAAAATACAGCGTCCAAGGAAATTCGTCACCAGTACCTCAGTACGGAAAAAGCGAAAAAGATACTCGGTTGGCAGCCGCAATACCCGCTGGAGCAGGCGCTAAAAGACACGATTGAATGGTACTGTGAGCAATTTCCCGGGGGTGAAGCGCGGTGAAGTTTTGTCTGCTAAGTATGGAGCCTCATCACCCGGACCATGGCAAATTATATACCGATGAGCAAAACCACACTAATATTTGGGCCGCCATCATGGGTGGAACGGTATATAACGGTCTGCTTTTCGACCGGGGGGATTACGGCCTTGACTATGAATACTTTAACGAGTTTGACCTGGTTATGGTGGCTCTCCGGCAAGAAACGATAGAAGTAGGCCTCAAAGTCAAGCAGAAGTCTAAAACTAAAGTAGTGGTTCTCCTCGATGCTGAAGTTGAGCACTTTACCACTCATATCACCCGTGACTTGCAGGCAAAAATGGTGGCGTTTCTAAATATGGCCGATGCGGTGGCGGTACTACACGAAGAAAGTCTTCCTTTCTTCCAGGCGCTGACCTTCAGGCCTGTGAGTCTTGTCGGCCTACCCTTCCCGCTTAAAAGAGTCCGCCGAATGTGTCCGCCTGTACAGAAAAGGGAAGAAATAGAACTGGGCAGCATTATTCAATCAAGTATGGTGCGTAACCGTGACGGATTGGTAAACCTGGCGGTGCTGTCTGAAGTTGGTATGACAGGTGTGGTGGACATACGTGATCCAGTTGAAACGGAATATATTCAATCTATAAGAAAACACTTACCGATTCAACAGATTAGATTCAGGTACAACAACCTGGGCTGGGATCACTACATTACCCAGGCCAATTATTCCCTTTTGGGCCTGCACCTGGATAACCGGTATTCCTGGGGCAGGTTCCCCATTGATTGCGCCGCGGTCAGGATGCCGTGCGTTGCGCCCCCCTCCTTATATACACAAAAAATCCTGTTTCCCCGACTATGCGTACCCTATTACGACATTGAGGGGGCGGTCGCACTTGTTAAAAAACTGGTGTCCGACGTCAATTTTTACGAGGAAGCCGTTTCCTACGCCCAATCGCAAATTGAACTTTTCAGCTATGAGCAGTGCAAAATGAGACTGCTTAACCTTATTAGCTAGTGAGGTGAGATTATGAAGTTCTGCCTGGTCAGTCAGACACCCCCCAATGACTTAGATTTAAAAGATGTCAACCGGATAACCCAGTGGGCTACGGTAATGGAAGGGGCTCATTACAACGGTCTGGCTTTCGACAGTGGTGAAAACGGTTTGTCCTACGAGTTCTTCAGCGAATTTGACCTGGTGATGGCAGCTGTACGTCTTGAAACAATTGAGATCGGCTTAAAAATAAAAAAGCAGTCAACGGCTCACGTTGTCGTTTTTGTAGATGGCGAGATGGAGCATTTCATCTCGTACCTCCCGGGAGATAAGCAAGTCAAATTTATTGAGCTTTTAAATACGGCAGATGCGGTAGGCGTCACGCACGAATATAGTATTCCAATAATAAAAGCTCTGACCACCAGGCCGGTGGGTCTGGTAGGTGTTCCTTTTCCACTGAAGAGAGTCCGGGAGGAACTCTGCCCCCCGGTTGAAAAAAAACAGGCAATCCACGTGGGGTGCGGTACGGGTAAAAGCTTTAATCGGAACGGCATTGTCAATCTGGCGGCCCTGTCTGAGATCGGTTTGCCGGGAGTAGTAGATGTGTGGGGTCCGGAGGATATAGAGTATGTCCGTCTAATGAAAAAATACATGCCTTTGCCCCCGATTTATTTCAGTCATACACCCCCCTGGGAAGACTATATAACCCAGCTCAATTATTCTATCATGGGCCTGCACCTGGACTTCCGGCAGATCTGGGGGAGGTTTGCGCTTGACTGCGCCGCGGTGAGAATGCCCTGCATTGCTCCAGACAACTTTTATACGCAAAAAAGACTTTTCCCGCGATTGTGTGTAAAAAGTTGTCAGGATATTGACGGAGCGGTCAAAATGGCCAAAGAGCTATTAAAGAATGATAGTTTTTACGAAGAAGTGATGGCTTATGCTGAATCCCAGCTGGACTATTTTGATAACGAGGCGGCGAAAAAAAGGCTGCTCGATTTATATGATAGAATCAGTTCTCACTAAAACAAATTATAGAAGGGGATAAATTATGGAGAAGAAGGAGTTGGGTCACTATTACTACGGCCAGATATCATGGCGCCATCGCCCGGATATAGCTCCAAACACTGCTGAATTTACATTGATAAATGCTTTCAGCCGGAACGCCTTTTCCGGCAGCGCTCAGGATGGGCTTCCAGGCAGGGGAGATATCATTCTCGATACAATAGGGGTTACCAGTCTCGCTTTTGGTGATGGTACCTCCACGGGTATGCTCAAGTATATCATTATAGATTTCAGCGAAAAGGATAACTGGATACTGGGTAGAGCCCTAGATCCGGCAACCGGAAAAAAGACAATTTTACATACTTATCCAGATCCGCTTAACACGGAAACTGAAGGTGCATGGAGAGCGGGAATAAAAAGTATCTATCGATTGGCCTTAAAAGAACACATCAATAACCCGGGCGGCAGTTATCAGCTGGAGACACTGGTGGACTTCACAACATCAAGTGGTTCTCCAGTCGCCGTAGCTCCTGTAATAGTTAATGCTCCTGAAAATTCAATATTTTCCTTTCCTGTGGCTGTCGCACACCCTGACGGCAGTTTACTGACTTTCCGGTTGGCCAATGATGTGGAGGCCAGTGGTACAAACGGAGGGTTTACCCAGCCCGGCCCCCCCTTTGTTTCCAGCCCTTTAAACGTAAACTCCGATACCTTTATGATTACCTGGGATACCACAGATACGGTGCCGGGACAACTCTGGTCCTACCAGGTAGTGGCAGAAAGCGAAAAGTCAAAATCGTGTGTCGATGCCTTAGTCCGGATTATTAAAAAAAGCGGCGAGCCACCCGTATGTGCGGGGCCTGATAAAATCCAGAACGTCTTAATAGGAATGCCCTTTAGCATTGATATCGTAGCCTCCGATCCGGATAGCCTGATTACCGGGATTGAGGCTGTGAATCTCCCTTTGTGGGCTAAATTGAACATAATCACCGAGCTGCCCGCAAGCGATGTCGTTGTGTGTATTACCGGTACGCCAAAGGCAAAAGACGTGGGGTTTCATGTTATTTCGATTGTTGTTACTGACAAAGACGGAAATCAGGCCGCAAGTTGCCTTAAGATAAAAGTGGCAGATTATGGCCTCACGGATGAGCCGCCAGGGGTAGCATAAATAAATGAGTATGTTGATTTGGCTGGCAACTGCATTAACTATTGGAGAGGCGCTCATAGAAAGATTAAATAGTATTGATTCACCGGAGGTGAATTACAGTGAAATTTTGTCTGCTGAGTGCAGAACCCTATCATCCAGACCATGGAAAAATATACACCATCCAGCAAAACAACACCAATATTTGGGCCGCCATCATGGGCGGGACGGTATATAACGGGCCGCTTTTCGACCGGGGGGATTACGGCCTGGATTACGATTATTTTGACGAGTTTGACCTGGTTATGCTGGCCCTCAGGCAAGAAACCATAGAGGTGGGCATTAAAGTCAAACAAAGATCAAAAACAAAGGTGATCGTTTTCCTTGATGCTGAAGTTGATTACTTTACTACCTATACCCCTCTTTCTCTGAAGGCTAAGATGGTGGAGCTGTTAAATATGGCCGATGCCGTGGCAGTACTGCACGATGAAAGCGTTCCTTTTTTCAAAGCGCTAACCACCAGGCCAGTAGGTCTGGTCGGTCTGCCCTTCCCGCTGAAAAGAGTCCGCCAGATGTGTCCGCCTGTCCAGAAACAGGAAGAAATCGAACTGGGCAGCAGCATAAGTTCGTTTCTTATTCACAACCGTAACGCTTTGATCAATCTGGCGGCACTGTCTGAAATTGGGATGCCGGGTGTTGTTAATATATGGGAGCCAATAGAAATGGAATATGTCCGGTCTATAAGAGAATACCTGCCAATTCAGCAGATAAAATTTAGATACAATAACTTGGGCTGGGACCACTATATAACTCAGGCCAATTATTCCCTTTTGGGCCTGCACCTGGATAACCGGTATTCCTGGGGCA